>Ga0233447_1000391_pt1 | contig 51143 bp, 36 predicted proteins | sample SI_124_October20_3_FD_183014 | JGI IMG/M metagenome (GOLD analysis project Ga0233447, IMG submission 183014) | Seawater microbial communities from Saanich Inlet, British Columbia, Canada - SI_124_October2016_135_MG | ecosystem: Environmental > Aquatic > Marine > Inlet | place: Canada: British...
CTTTGTTTTTTAGGCAGCATCTTATTGATTTATTAGGGCTTCGCCACGATAAAGTTCCAAAATCTAACGATTTTTTACAGCTTTCTTTATGTTGATTTTTTACCGGACAGTAGTGTTTTCATTTATAATTTTCTCTTGAGAGTTTTGTTCTAAACACAGTTTTGATATACAACCCGATCGACACCTATAAAAAATCACCAGAATGCAAACAATGCTTATTTAATTTATTCTGAAAACAAAAAAAAGAGCCTCGCATTATTGCGAGGCTCTTTTAATAAAACTAAACTCTATTATTTATAATAAACAGTCACCCCAAACCTAACCACAGCCGGAGTATCTAACCTACCTGGAAAATCATAAACACCACCAGCAACTTTATTATGTAAAGGCACTGTCAAACTCGCCCATAAATCTGCAAAAATCACTGGATGATAATGAACTGCAAAATCAGCTAACAAAGCAGTAACCGCAGTTCCTTCTATCGGCGCCCATGTTTTTGCTGTGTCAGCATATCTCTTATCAACTCCAGCTTGTAAATATATTAATTTAGGCTTTAATGAAATTTGTTTACTTAAATCAAATTTAGTATCCGCCATCACTGTCATCACATCTCCATTATCACAAGAAAAATCATTTTCCATAAATTTCTCATAACCAGTTGTTGAATATTCATAAGCGGCCATCAAACCAACTTTAAAAGGTAATACATCAACAACATCGTAAAACATTGCTAATGTAAATCTATCTTCTTTTTTACCAGTATATATTTCTTCAAAACCATCTATCGCGTCTCTTATCTCTGTCCCATCTTTACCAAACTTCAAAGCACCTGCCTGATACTTAAAAGCCATAGCAGCATTCTTCATAAATCGATACTTCAATGCCATCGAAGCGTCACCCAACCCAGAACCTTTAGCAACTCTAGGCGGAACTGTTATAGCTGATGCAAGACCAGGATTCGCATTAAGCGCTGTAAAAGTATCTATATATTCCTGGCTATACTTCACTGTCTTATCTTCATAAGGCAAAGTAAACGAAAATGTTAAATCATTTGTAATGCCATACGCAATATCAAGATACGAATATGTCAATCTTGCAGAGTCTAACAATCTCAAATCTTCATTAACATACCCTTCCGCTATCAACGGCCCATACTTATTAATATATCTAGCTGTATATTCATTTAGCGGTTTAAAAGCAAAGTCTTCATCACCTGCTTTTGTAGCATAATCGATTGTCTCGCCACCAATTTTTGATACATCATAATACTTATGGCTAAGCCCAAAACTCCAAACGCCTTGTGGCAAGGTATCTGTCATTGCAAAAACCGGCACAGCTAACATCAACAAAACAAAAACAATCCAACATTTTCTCATATATTCGCTCCTTTTTTTACCCCTATTCTCATTATACATCAAAAAAATAGAGATGCATTATCTGCACCCCCATTGTATATACCCCAAAAAAAGGTTATTAAACCTATTAGTTTTTTAATTATTTAAATAATAGTTAATTAAATTCAAAAACCTTAAAGCAGCCCCCTCTTTCCTAAAATTTTTAACTGATTCATCTGGCTCTTTTATCTCAAACTCCCTGCTAATCTCAAAAACCAAAGGTAAAAATGCAACCATATTCAATCCCATGTCATAAATATCTGTCTCTAATGTAATTTTACAAGAATTAACCTCTGGCAAAAATCTCTCTAACTTTTTTTATTTCATCAAACATATTAGTCAATACTTTCCTTCTTTTTATTTATAGCAACTGCAATTATGACTATTAAAATATATTTTTATCAATGCAATTAATTACATTTAACAAAATCACGCAGGTATTTTGCAACAGCCCCCCATATAAAGTAAAATAATCTCTATGATAAACAAACTCACCGCCAACACCATCCACATAGCAACCATAGACTCTAGCCCTACCATATATTATGAAGATCTCTACCAAGAAATACTTTCAAAAGATGAAAAAACACGAGCTGATAAATTCTATTTTGAACACCATCGAAAAAACTTCATTATTTTTAGAGCAACCCTCAGGCAAACAGTAAGTAAACATCTAAACATCTCAGCAGAAAAAATAAAGTTCAAATATGCAAAATTTGGTAAGCCAGAAATCATCACCGCACAAAACAAGCAAAATATTCAATTTAATATCTCACATTCTGAAAACATCGCACTTATAGCCATCTGCAAAAACAAACATATCGGCATAGACATAGAACAAGTGCGCGATCTAAAAGATTATCAAAAAATCAGCGAAAGATTCTTTTCCAAAAAGGAAAATCAAGCTGTCCTAAAAGAGCCTATAAAAAACCAGATCAAAACCTTCTTCCAAATATGGACCAGAAAAGAAGCACTTATCAAAGCATCAGGAAAAGGGCTATTCCAAAACCTAAACTCCTTTTCCACCATCTACTCAAAAAATGCAAAAACAAAAAAAATCACCCTTGATCCCAACCAAACATTTATTCTTCAAGATATCCAAGCAGCAACCAATTTCAAATCTGCAATCTGCATAAAAAACAGCAAACCAGCAAATTTAATATTTATTAGCTAATATCCCAACATCAAAATAATTGTCACATGGCTATTTTTTGACAAAAATTTGTAAATCCATTCAAAACAAATTACAATATTATTGTAGGTTAGTCCTATAAACTAACTTACTAGTTATAAGTAACTTGGAGGAGCAAAACAAAAATGGCTTACGAAACTGAAGATTTCAGTATCAATTGCATCAGCAATACCCAATCAAAAATATCCGGAATACTACGCCTTCCTACCCCAAAAGAATATGAAGAAGTCCTTAAAGATATTTCTGATGATTTATCTGCAGCTGCAGATGCTGGAAAAATTTATACAATAGATATTACCGAATTATCCTTTTTAAATAGTTCTGGCATCACAAGCTTTGCCAGATTAATCTTACTGGCACGCTCAAAAAAATCTACGCTAGTTTTCAAAGGCAAAGAATCAATACCATGGCAAAAAAAAAGCATACTATCACTAACTAAACTATGGGAGAAGCTAGAAATACAGCTTACCTAAACTTTATGCTAGAACAATCAGTATTTGGGTCATACCAAGACTTAACAGAACTAGATAATTTTGCATCAAACATAAGCATTGATTTTGTCATACCATTAGAGTTAATCTCACATTGGCGACGTTGTGGCCTAATTGCAGACTTCATGGCCAACTACGAAGCACTAAATTTCAAGAATAAAGAACTCGCTGTATCAATACTTTCAACAACTATAAACGAACTTCTAGAAAACGCTATAAAGTTTTCTTCAGATAAAAACAAGCTTGTAAACTTATCAGTAAGAAGTTATACAAACCAATTAATAATAGAAACTGTAAATACCACAGCAGAAAAACATGCAAAAAAGCTACATAACTACCTAGAATTAATACAAACAGATAGTGCAGAAAACCTTTTCTTCAAACAAATAGAAGAAAATGCCTGCAAACCCCATACCACATGTTCAGAATTAGGACTTCTAACATTAATCAAAGACTACCAAGCTGTACTTGGCGTTAAAATACAACCAAAAGAAATAGACGATCAACAAACCTATGATGTTTTCGTCCAGATAACACTAAACACAAAAGAAATTGAAAACCAGCTAAACATAATTGATGCAACCATCAAAACTTCAAGAAAAAAAACTAAAGTAAAAAACTGCCGTTCAATATAAAAAATAGTGCCAGAAAAATATATACCTTAACTAAAATGAAAATAGGATTCAAATTTTAAAGCGTTTTGTTTATATATACATAAGTTTTGAAATTTGTGTTCTAGTTTCTATTTTGGTTTGGGCATTGTTTCTGTTTCTGGTTAGCTATATCAACTACTTATGATATTTTTTTATTGCGAAATACCAGGGAAATAAATTTTAAACTTTGTACCTTTCCCAACTTTACTAACAACATCCAAATACCCATTATGTCTTTTAACTATAGTCATAACGGCTGTCAGCCCTAAACCAGTACCCTTACCAGCTTCCTTAGTAGTAAAAAAAGGCTCGAATATTTTATTTATTATTGATTGACTCATACCCATCCCATTATCTGAGATATTAATAAACACATGCTTACCAGAATTTAAGCCCCTCATCTTCCTAACCTGAACATCACTCAGATCAACACTCTTCATCTCAATTTTCAGGTCTCCACCCTCTGGCATAGCATCACGTGCATTTAAACATAAATTAAGCAGCACTTGATATATTTGAGTAGGATTCCCATAAACCTTACTTATTTTTTTTTCTGTATTACAAACTATATTTAACTTCTTAGATAAAGTCCTTTTCAACACACTCTCTAGCTCAACTAATATTATTTCTATATCAACGTCCACACATTCGCCTTCTATACCTTTTGCAAAATTCACTATCTGCTGAACCAAATCAGCACCTCTTTTTGCACTGGACTCCAATAATGATAGTATAGTTTGGCTTTGCTTATCAGGAAGTTTTGGCTTAAGTGCCCTAATAGACATAAAGAATAAAGTTAAAACATTATTAAGGTCATGCGCAATTCCACTAGCTAAAGCGCCAATACTTTCTGTTCTTTGCGCTCTAAAAAACTGCATCTCCAGTTTCTTTCGCTCTGTCAGATCTTCGTTACTAACTAAAATAGTACTAGAATCACCCTGATCTCTCAAAAAAGACCACCGGCTACTAACAGAAACAGGCTCTTTATCTTTATTTAAATGGGTCATTTGGCCTTCCCATTCACCTTTTGCACGAACCTTTTCAATAACTTCTTTAAACTTATATCTCTTATCCTTTTTAAAAACTAAAGTCTCAACCTTCTTACCCAAAACCTCTTCTTCGGTCCAACCATATAGATACTCAGCACTTTTATTCCAAAAAGCTATTTTATTCTTATCATCTAATATAAATATAGCGTCATGGATCTGATCAAAAAATCTTGTCTGTTCTTTTAGGCGACCCTCCTGTTTTTTAGCTGTAATATCTTGCGCAACAAAGATTGCAGATAATCCATCACCTTTTCTTGCTTTAAACGGATAAAACCTAACATCTAATGTTATTTCTTCTGTGCTATTCAAGCTCAAGACGACTTCGTCTCGAGTTTCTTCACCAGATAAACAATTCATGATCAAAGGCTTTATCTTGTTATTAAAAACCTTTTTTCCCCAAAATGCTTCGAAACGGCTACCAATCAACTCATCTCTTTTCTTATTACAAAAATTACAAAAAGGCTCATTAACTGCTTCAAAGCTAAAATCTTCATCAATCAAACACATCCAGTCTTTTGTAGCATTAACAATATACTCATATTTTTCCCACATACTGGCTATGCGTTCTTGCTGCAAAGTTAGGTCAGACTCTATATCACTACTATGTTCTAAGGTTGTATCTAATATGACTTTCATATCTTCTATGTCTTGTTCCAAACCACCAACATAACCCAAAACACCTTTACACAAATCCATAAAATGTTCATGGAAATGAGGTATATTAGTTTTATTTATATCTGAAGATACTTGCTCTAAGGATTGTACCTGCTCACGAAAATATTTAGCACTTTCGTCTTGCTCTCTATTATTTAAATAGTCTATCATTCGCCCTTCCTAGATATAACATAATTAAATAAACAACTAACGCATAAAACACATATATTTATAATATCATAGAAACACTAACATAAGCACCAAACTCTTTTATCAAAGCCTTATTTTTTGTTTCAACAAAAGATATATTGGTTTTTTTATAGTATGATTTCAAAACGTTAGTTAACTCTTCTGCCTCATATTTTAGTTCTTTTTGATACTCCACAAATATTTTAGATGGCTTCTTAGTCCACCCAGCTGTTGACTGAACAATACTTTGCCCAAACTTCTCTATTGCAGCTTGCACACTATTTTCTTTAGCTATTATTCCAATATTTTTATAAAGCGAAAGAATTGGTATCCATTGTGAAGGACAATCTATAATACTTTGTTCATTACTTCTCTCACACAATTTCACAAACCACGGCTGATTAATAAGTTTTTTTATATTCTTTGGCATTACCCAATATTTAACAGAACTCACCTTCTGTTTAATAGTTAATTCAAAATCTCTATAGTCTTGCACTTCTGTTCTTTCCAGCAACACTCTTCTCAAAAGATAAGCCAAACCACTTCCATATGTCCTTGAATCCACAATAATAATATTAGATTTAGTTGCATTAGCTATCTGCTTCAAACTCGAATATACTCGCCAACACACAGAATTAGGAAGAATTGCATAAACAGCATCATATTTACCCTTTATTTCTGCAAAAAAAGGCTTAATCTTTTCAAAAACAGCCTTGGCACCAAGGTCTGACTCTAAAAACAAAGCATCAATATTGTCTAATTTTTGTATATCCTCTTGAATACCTGAAGACGCATGGGTTATCAAAGCTATTTTCCCGTCAAGTAGTATTGAAACACCCTTTTCAACACCCTTTGATCTAATATTCCTTAATAAGAAATCGCATAAATATGCATCGCCCTCATCATCAACTTCAAAATCCATATTCTCTAAAAAATTTACAAGCCTCACTCTTTGCGCACTATTAAAGAATTTAGCATACCTACTAAAAGCCTCTAAGATAAACCGCGCATAAACAGAACGTTCTTTAATCTCACTTCCAAGCACACCCATAAGCACGTTCACACTCTCAACAAAACCTGCTCTATCTTCGGCTGCAGCATTAATTAAATTTGAGAGTTCTTCTGCAATTTGCTTTTTATCAACAACCTCTGTTTCTTTCTGTTGTGATATATCCTCATACCTCAAAGACCTTTTATCCCAAGCTGCTCGTTCTGCTGAATACGGCATATCCTTTAAATCTTCTGTAGTAAGATCTAAAGTTTCTAACCGCTTCTTTTTCTTTTGCGAATCATCACTCTCTTGACCTTGATAGCCACCACTTCCATAACCAGAACCCTGGTGTGATGGTATCTTTGCAGAGAACGATATCATATTCCCCATTTTTTCACCTTGCTAGTATTACTAGAGTTGCCCACCCTTTAGCTCGCAAATATATTATATCAGACTCCATAACTTTTTTATCCACCAAAAAAATAAGCTTATTAACCAATAGCCACCACATCTTAGTATTAATAACTTTTAAAGTGTAAAAAAACCCACCATTACAAATAATTATCGAATTTTTGTTTATTAAATTGCATATCTGCTTTCAGTTTATCAATAAACAAAGCCACACCCTCATCATTTCCTACCAATCTTTTTGCCAAAGCCTCAACTTCAACAGCATCCTCTGGAACAGTATGCGTTTGCCTATCGTCTAAAATCTGCAAAAAATGCTCTACTCTTCTAAAAAATAAATAGTTCTTTTTCAGCTTATCAACAACAACACCATCAAGAACACACTTATCTTTTAAAATATCCAAGGCTTTTAGTGTCTCGCCTCTAAAGAGTTCTGGATATTTCCTTAGATTTTTCAGCTGTAACCCCTGAACCAAAAACTCTATATCTCTAATACCACCCTCACCATTTTTTATATCAATTCCTGGCAATAATTTTCTTTTATCTCGGCTAACCGCAATTTTTCTTAGTGATTTTATATTGTCACCAACTAAGCTCTCATCAAGCCTTATATCTACTATCTTTTTTATTTCATATATAAAGCTAAATCCATACCACCAATTTCCAGCAATCGGGCTTACTTTAAGCAAAGCCTGCAGCTCCCATAAACCAGCAGCTTTCTCATAATATTTTAATAAGCCTGTATAAGCAGACACTAAATTTCCAGCTTTTCCAAAAGGTCTTAAATTCAAATCAACTCGATACGCATACCCCTCTAATGTATAGCAAGACAACTTTTCTTTAAGCTTTTCCATCACTTTTTTATAAATATTCTCCACTTCTGAGACAGAATACTTTGTGTTCTCCAAAACTGATTCATGATAAAAAACCAGTAAATCAATATCCGAACTATAATTAAGTTCTCTAGCACCCAATTTACCAAGAGCTAAAATACAAAAACTATCCTGTAAAAAATCAATATCTCTATATTCTTTATCTAGATCCTGCCAAATCCGTTTAAGTACGATCTGAACCATAACCTCTGCTAACAAAGATATTTCCCGAATAATACTTGTTAATGGCGCCTGAATAGATACATCCCTTATAGCTATTCTCAAAATCTCTCTCTTCTTAAATCCCCTTAACTTATCAAGCCATTCTTCCTCATCAATACAACTATTACTAATAGCTACAAGATCAGACTCCAACCTACCTCTTTTTTCTTCAACATAAAGATATTTAAGTTTAGTAACCCATTTAAAATAGCTTGGATACCTAATAATAGAATCTGCTAAAAATTGGCTAACTGAAAAAATATCCAACAAAATATCCAATCTTACAGGCTGGGCTAAAAACAAATTAATATAGTCATCAGGTATACCCACAGCTGTCATAAAACGTTCCCAGTTATTAAGAGCTCTATCTGGATCCGATTTTTTAGATATCCAATCACAAGCAAGAACTGCTAACCTAGCAAACCCCACCTTATTATGAGTACGTTCAATTATCCTCATTAAATTTTTATAGGCTTTTTTACTATCCCTAAAACCCTTCTTTTTTAAAATATCTTCTTTTAAATCATCTGGAATATCTCTTGCCAAAACCAAATCTGCAATATTAACAATGCTCTGTGCTGGTATAGCTTCTCTACTAATATACTTTTCAATAAAATGTCTTACCATTGCAGTCCGAGTTTCAAAATCAACATACAACCTCTCACTAGCCGCTAAATCGCCATCTGTTTCATAACCCATCCTTCTTGCCAGATGCTCATATTCCTCTGTATCTGGTTTTGGTATATAGAGATCCTTTGCATTCCCTCTCAACATCCTCAAACCATTCACTAGCCCCCTCAAAAAATAATACGCATCTGTATGAACATCTCGATCAGCTTCATCTATCAGGCTAGCTTCTGCAAGACCCAAAAGTGCAACATGGATATAGGGCGTTCTCAAAGCTTTATGTTTCCTACCATGAATCATCTGCAACAACTGCACAGCATACTCAAGACCAACCAAAGCACCTGGGCTAAACTTCACATTATACTGCCCATAAATATGCTTTTCTTCAAACTGTTTTTTCCTTAGTTTCCACAATTCTTCTATATCTTCTTCTGCAATACTTGAATATACGAACTCATCCCTCAACCTCTCAATCCTCTGCCCCAACTCTTGATCGCCGCCAAAAGAACGCAAACGAACCATTGCTAATCGCTCATAAATATGAGCTTTCCCTTCATTCCCATAGTAATTACAAAAACTTTCTAAGCTCACAGCCATGGGTCCATCCTGTCCATAAGGCCTAAGCCTCATATCCAGCTGAAAAAACTCGCCTCTTTTCGAACGAATAAACTGAATCACTCCTTTTACTAAAAGCTCGAAAAACTCTGCGTTTCTTATTGAAGAGCCACCATCTGTTTCACCCTTGTCACTATACACAAAAAGCAACTCAATATCTGAAGCATAACCCAAAGCCTTACCACCCAACTTACCCAACCCAAAAACAGAAAAAACAGTATCCATGCCAGCAAAACTTTTTGGCTTCCCATAGCAGTCTATCAACTCTTCATAAACCATATCTATTGCAGCCACAATCACAACTTCTGCTAAATCTGTTAGCTGCTCAGAAAACTTCCTAATATCTACCAACTCTAATATATGGCCAAGATCAATCCTAAAAATCTCCTGATCTTTAAATTCATTTAGCCTTACTATCTTTTGTTCTCTATTTTTTGCTAAGCTCAAATGCTTAGTCAATTTTTGCAATATATTCTCAGCAGAAACTAAGCCACCTTCCTGTGCATGTGGTTTTAAAACAGGCAAAAGAGACTCATATTGCAAAATTAAGAAGTCTTCCCATAAAAAGTCACTTGCACCAAGCAACCTAGCAATATCCTGCAATGCTTTTGGATTTGAAAGAAAATCCAGCCAAGGAGATCTACCTGGCAACTTCAAAACCTTATCAACCAATTCACCAAAACGTGACAAAGTATCATAAGGATTTGGTGAACGATCAAGATAGTAGGTTATCTGCTTTGTCAGCATAACTGACATTTTCAACTGATCTAATATTTTTTCATCTTCAATTTTTTTACCAAATTTATTTACAAGATCTATCTCATCCTCAATATGTTTTCCAATTGTCTTTATCCTCACATGCTCAATAGAAACCTGGTTATACGACAATGCACTTGCCAAAGAATAAAGAAAAAACGGAGTATCATTAGATACAATCTTCAACCGACTAATAGCATCATTAGAATTATCAACTTTCAAATCTATTGGATATAATACAGGAGGACTCTTTTTATTAATCTCTGAAAGGCGCCTTGCAACCACCATATTAACTATCTCTTTTGCTTTTAAAATAGATTCATCTGTATTCTCTTCCAAAAGCAAAAAAATATCTTTCATTTTACTATACAAATTCAAAGCCCATTTTTCATAAGAAACAACATCCACCAGGTTCCCTGAAAAACAATCAACAATACAACGGCGCTTTTTTCTATCCATTAATCCTGGATGATAGTCACCTCGTCTATACTGTCGTTTAACCTCTTCTTTCCTTTGATATGTAAAAACCTCACCTTCACCTATCTCTAAACCCATAGCACCTAAAACACCCACTATCATCGAAAATACTGACTTATAATCAAACGAAAAGACCGTACACACAGCACTTTCGTTCTGCTCATCAATTTTTACAATTATTTCTACTGGGTTTTCACTACTAATATTTGCCAATTTTTTTACATGGGAAAGATGTTGCTCTTCAGTGAAATACAAAAAATACCTATCTGGCAAACATCTCAAGTAATCATCAATTACTTCATCACATATTTCAGGGCAATCTTTTTTTATTTTTTCAAACGAAATAGTCATATTATTGAGTATAACATGTCTATTCTATACTTAAACCGAAATGAAAATAGGATTCAAATTTTAAAATGCAGTGTATAAACATACATAAGTTTTAAAATTTGGATTCTATTTTCATTTCAGTTTAGGTATACCCCTGAGACCAATTTGCTCTCATTTGGTTGCACCAAAAAATCCATGTATGCTAAAATTATTTTTTAAATATCCATATTTTGGAAAGGGGTATCACAAGATGCTAGATAACAATCAAGACGATTTCGAATATAATGACGGGTTAGGCGACCTTCTCAGAGAAAAGGAAAAACATGAGTTTAGCTGGTCAAAAACCTTAATTGTTATGGTTGTAATTATTATTGTTTGCTTCTTTGCAGTTAAAGTTATCTATGACCTAATCAACCCTGTATTCATTAACAACTCTACAATCTCCCAAAACAACAGCATGGACACAACAAATGAGAACGACATTATTTCAGACATCAGCACAACCACTGATGAAAACACAGAAGAAACTGAAATGAACTTAAACCCACAAGATGATGACACAATTATTAATGATATTGGAACCTTCCGAAAAGAAGAACCCGCTACTAAAAAAATCATTAGCTCAAAAGCAGCTTATAAAGTAATAACTGGCACTTTTCAGTCTAGAAAAAATGCTTTAAAAAAAGCAGAAAGCCTAGCTAATAAAAAAATATATACCTACATCTGGGAAAAAAATATCAAAAACAAGAAGTTTTATTTATTACAAGCTGGAGCCTATAACACTTTCAAACAAGCTCAAGCCTATGTAAAACAACTAAAAAGCCAAGGGATCGAAGCTTACGCAATAAAAAAGTAAATGCTAAAAAGACGTCTTTTTTTAGCATCAGCATCACCTAGAAGAGCAGATATTTTAAAGCAATTTAATATAAACTTCACTGTCATATCTAATGGCCTTGATATTGAAGTGCTTACAAACCCATCTAAACTCAGACAGTCACTAAGGCAACTTTCATACCAAAAAGCTTATGCCTCAAAAAAAAGCCATTCCGGCTTAATTCTAGGAGCAGATACTATTGTAACCCTAGAAAACGAAGTTTTGGGCAAGCCACAAGATATCAATGCTGCAAAAAAAATGCTAACAAAGCTATCCGCCAAAACGCATCAAGTCATTTCTGCTATCTGCATATACGACACAACCAACAACAAATCATACACAAGATCCACAGTAACAAAGGTGACTTTTAATAAACTCACAGCTAAAACTATTGATAACTACTGTAATAAATACAATATCCTAGATAAAGCTGGTTCTTATGCAATTCAAGACTATGGCAAGCACTTAGTAAAAAAATTTGATGGCTGTTATTACAACATTGTAGGATTACCTATCAAAACTCTGTTAAATATCTTAAAAAACTATGTTATAGTCTAGTGGTTGGTGTCATAAATTTCCCTAACAAAAAAGCATATTTATAACTATGAAATTAATTAACAATTTTCTAAATAGATTCTCTAAAGACCTTGGCATAGACCTAGGGACAGCTAACACTGTCGTTTTTTCTCGTGGTCAAGGCATAATCTTAAGAGAGCCTTCAGTTGTTGCAATCAACAAAAACACACGTGAAGTAATGGCAATAGGAAACGACGCCTACGAAATGGTAGGAAGAACACCTGGCAATATTATCGCTGTAAGCCCCATCAAAGATGGTGTAATAGCAGACTTTGACATCACCGAAAAGATGATAGGCTCATTTATCAAAAAAGCAAAAGGAACATCCAAATTAATCAGACCTCGAGTTCTTATCGGTGTTCCATGGGGTATCACAAGCGTTGAAAAACGAGCTGTTCATGACTCAGCTCTTCAAGGTGGCGCAAAAGAGATATTCATAATCGACGAGCCAATGGCAGCTGCTATTGGCGCCAATGTAAAAATCACAGAACCAGCAGGACAAATGATAATTGATATTGGAGGCGGAACCACTGAGGTAGCTGTTATTTCGCTTGGTGGCATTGTAACTTGCAAATCTATTCGAGTTGCAGGAAATGAATTTGACCAAGCAATTATTGCTCACTGTCGAAAAAACTACAATCTGCTAATAGGAGAGCGTACAGCTGAAAAAGTTAAAATTGCTATTGGCTCTGCATACCCTTTCAAAGAAGAGTCTTCATATTCTGTAAGAGGTCGAGATCTAGTTAGTGGACTACCAAAAACCTTCACCATTTCTTCTTATGAAATAAGAGACGCCCTCTCAGAAGCTGTTTCTTCTATTATTGATACAGTAAGAATGACACTAGAAAAAACGCCCCCCGAACTCTCTGCAGATATAATGGAAAAGGGAATTCTAATGACTGGCGGTAGCTCGCAACTACGTGGTCTTGATCAGTTTATAAATGAAGAAACAGGAATCGCAGTGGTTTCGGCCGAAGACCCTCTTTCATGTGTAGCCATGGGAACAGGAAAACTACTAGAAGACCAAGAACTAATGCACCTTGTAAGTTCCACCATATCTACCAGAAACTTCTAAATTATTTTTATATCTTTAAACCGCTGAATAATATAATCCCTACTATCACAAAAATGACTCGCCTTTTCTTCTCCTGCAACTAACTCAAACAAACCCCTTAAAATACGAACTCTTTCTTCTTTTAAGAGTTCCATCACAACATCAGTCTGATCAGAATTATTTTTCAATGCATCCATAACACTTGCCCAAAATGCAGTTTCATAGCTATAACAACCTTCATCTAAATCTATCTGCTCTTCTTTAAACTGATCTTTAATTTTCATTGAAAGTTTTTCAAAGTTTAAGGTCTTATCATCAATATTATAAATCGCATATCGCGCAATTGTATTAAGTTCATTGGAAATATTACAAACTGCATCTATCATCCAACCAAAAAAATCTATCCATAATGGACCTTTCTTAAACATCGATTTAAAATCAACAGTTGTATCATCATTTAAATAATACGAAAGCAACAAAGCCATTATTTCTGAATATAAATACATATACTCATCATTAGTATCAAAGAACCAAGTATCTGAAAAATACATATAATACATTCCCAAAGCTCTATCAACATCTGTTTTAGCTATATGCTGCATATTCTTAATTGGCCCCCTTGCACCATCATCCGTCTCTGGTGCAAAATCTGCTAAAACCTCTAAAAATGCTGTTAGAATATTCTCGCCAAAAATACGACTTGCCTCTGAAATAGCACCATTGAGCATTGGCAAAATCTGATATTGAATTATTCCATGTCCAAGCTCATGGTGCAAAATAGTACTACCCATATCTTTCACAAATTGAGGCTGAACCTTTTTTGCATGATCTTCATCTTTCACACCATAATACTGAAAAGCTTTAAGCTTGATCCCTCTAGAGATTTTACGATAGATATCACCAAAATTCTCCCAATACTCATCTTTAAAAAAACAAACCCATTTCTGAAAATAGATACCACAAAGTGATTCATGCCTTATATATATCTTTTTCTCACCAATAATCGCTGCCATCGCCATAATTGTATTTGGGGTTCTTAATATCTCATTAATAAAATTAATTACTTTATAAATGCCCTTCTTTTCAACTGTTCCAGAAGCCAAAATAAACTGTCGTTCATAGCCATAACAACCACCTTGTAAAATCCATGAGGAACACACAAACCTTAATATTTCATCAACAGCCAAAACATCATGAATACTAAACTCTTTTTTAAAGAGCTTAAAACTAAAGTTCTCATAAAACTCTTTTGCTTTTTCAATTGGAACACCCTCAATATCAAGCGCTGTTAATTTTCGATCCACTAACTTAGTAAACCTTGCTATATCATCTGTATTTATCAAAGTATCTGCAGCAATACCCAACAAGTTTCTACAAAAAGAAATTTTAACCTGATTTTCACCAGCATCTCCCCAGTCCCCGGTTTTACACATAATATAGAAAGAAAGGTAGCAAAAATAGTTTAGATCTCGATAAATTATCGATTCTATTCCTTGAGTAAGTTTCTCTAAGTCTTTTTGGGTTATTAGTAAATTGTAGCTTTGACAGTACTCTTTAATAGTTGAATACTTTTCTCTAATATCTTTATTAAGAATAAGTTCTTGAACTTCTTCTTTAAGTTCTCCATTATGTAAAAAAAAATGTAGTTCTTTCAAAACAACCTCAGAATTTTGTTTTATGTATCAAACTAGTTGCTTTTTATAATCTTGCAAAGAAGCTATCTCTATCTTCTTATTCAAATAATCGCCAAGTGCACAAATAGTTGCTTTAGCTCCAGCAATAGTAGTCACCACAGGCACATTATGTCTAAGCGCTGCTTGTCTAATTATTATTTCATCTTTTAATGGAACCTTGCCAAATGGTGTATTTATTACCAAACGAACCTCGCCATTCTTTAGAAGGTCTACAACATCTGGCCTACCCTCACCTATCTTAGGAACAAGCTTAACTTCAACACCATTATCATTCAGGAATTTAGCTGTACCTTGAGTTGCAATAATATCAAAACCAAGCTCTTTTAATTTTTTTGCACCTGCCAACATCTTTTCTTTATGACTATCTTTCACTGTAATAAAAACCGTGCCACTTCTTGGTATCAGCTGTCCAGCTGCCAACTGCGCTTTCAAATAAGCCATTCCAAAATCTGCATCAATACCCATAACTTCACCAGTTGATTTCATTTCAGGCCCCAAAAGGATATCAACACCAGGAAATCGATTAAATGGAAAAACAGCCTCTTTTACAGCAGTATACGGAAGCTTAACTTCTTTTAGACCAAGCTCCTTAATAGATTTACCCAAAATAACTTTTGTTGCCATCTTAGCCCAAGGGACACCTGTTGCTTTACTTACAAAAGGCACTGTCCTAGAACCTCTTGGGTTAACCTCGATCATATAAAGTTCATTATCTTTTACTGCAAATTGAATATTCATCAATCCAATAACATTTAGCTCTTTCGCTAACTTTTTAGTTGCAACCCTAATTTCATCTATAATTTCTTCTGAAAGAGTATATGGTGGCAAAGAACACGCAGAGTCCCCAGAATGAACACCAGCCTCTTCGATATGCTCCATAATACCTGCAATAACACAGTCATCACCATCAGCCAAAGCATCAACATCCACCTCAACTGCATCAGATAAATACTTATCTATTAGTATCGGCCGTTCAGGAGCTACATCTATTGCATTATTCATGTATGCCTCAAGCTCTTTTTCTTCAAATACTATCTCCATTGCAGAACCACCAAGTACATAAGAAGGCCTTACTAAAACCGGGTAACCAATTTTACAGGCTACTACCTTTGCCTCTTCATAAGTCACAACCGTACCATTATCAGGCTGTTTTAAATTTAGCTTTTCTAATAGTTTCTGAAATCTTTTTCTATCTTCAGCCCTATCAATACTATCTGAAGAAGTACCCAAAATTTTCACACCTGCTTTTTCTAAGCGTACCGATAAATTCAAAGGGGTCTGACCACCAAACTGTACAATCACACCCAATGGTTTTTCTTTCTCATATATATTTAACACATCCTCAAAAGTTAACGGCTCAAAATAAAGCTTATTTGAAATATCAAAATCTGTTGAAACAGTTTCTGGGTTAGAGTTAACCATAATACTATCAAACCCATCTTCTCTAGCTGCAAAAGAAGCATGTACACAACAATAATCAAATTCAATTCCCTGCCCAATTCTGTTTGGACCACTACCAAGAATCATTACCTTTTGTTTATCAGTTAAACGAGTTTCATCTTCTTGCTCATATGTTGAATAGTAATATGGTGTAAATGCCTCAAACTCTGCAGCACAAGTATCAACTAATTTATAAACTGGCAAAATATTATGCTTTTTTCTAAAGGCTCGTACTGCCAGCTCATCCTCAAAATCCAAGATACGCATTAGCTGCACATCAGAAAAACCCCACTTTTTGGCATCTCTTACATACTCGGCTTTTGCTTCTTCAGTATCAGGAGCCTCTTGTTTTCCTAGCTTTATAATTTGTTCCATCTGATACAAAAACCAACGATCTATTTTCGTTAATTCGAAAATCTCATCTACAGAAAAGCCCCTCGTCATTGCCTGTCTTACATAATACAATCTTGCCTGATCAGTTTTTGATAGTTTTTTTATCAATTCATTTCGATCCAAATCATCCGAATCCACACCATCAAAACCAAAACCAAACCTCTTAATCTCCATCGAACGAATACCTTTTTGCAAAGCTTCTTTAAAAGTTCGGCCAATTGACATTGCTTCACCAACAGATTTCATTGATGTACCAAGCTCTGGCTTTGTTTTAGGGAATTTATCAAAATTGAATCTCGGTATTTTAACAACACAATAATCAATTGTAGGCTCAAAACAAGCTGGCGTCTTTTTTGTAATATCATTAGAAAGCTCATCTAATGTATAACCAACTGCTAACTTTGCAGCAAATTTAGCTATTGGAAAACCCGTGGCTTTTGATGCCAAAGCAGAACTTCTTGATACTCTAGGGTTCATCTCTATTATTACCAATTCACCATCTTTAGGGTTAACTGCAAACTGAACATTTGAGCCACCAGTCTCTACCCCAATCTCTCTGATAACACTAATTGCAGCATCACGCATTTGTTGATATTCACGATCAGTTAAAGTTTGGGCTGGCGCAACAGTTATGGAGTCACCAGTATGCACACCCATTGGATCTAGATTCTCAATTGAACAGATAATTACAACATTATCTTTCTTATCACGCATTACTTCTAGCTCATACTCTTTCCAGCCAGAAATACACTCTTCAATCAGAATTTCAGTAGTCATACTACTACTCAAACCAGAACTAGCTATCTTTTCTAGCTCTTCGATATTATAAACAATACCACCGCCAGTACCTCCTAAAGTAAAAGCTGGTCTTACAACACAAGGAAAACCAATTCGTTCAGCCACCTGTTTTGCTTCAAGCATTGTATACGCAACTTCTGATGTTGGCAGTCTTAAACCGATTTTTTCCATTGCATTTTTGAATAAGTCACGCCCCTCTGCCTTTTCTATTACATCAGGTTTGGCACCTATCATTTCTACATTATGCTTTTCAAGAACACCTCTTGCATGCAGCTGCATTGCCAAGTTCAAACCAGTCTGTCCACCTATAGTCGGCAAAACTGCATCAGGCTTCTCTTTTTCAATTATTTTTTCTAAAATTTCTACAGTTAAGGGCTCAACATAGGTTTTATCAGCAAGAACAGGATCTGTCATGATTGTTGCTGGGTTAGAGTTAACCAAAATAACTTCATAACCTTCTTCTTTTAAAGCTTTACACGCCTGGGTCCCTGAGTAATCAAATTCACAGGCTTGACCAATAATTATTGGCCCTGATCCAATTAATAATATTTTCTTTATATCATTTCTTTTTGGCATACAATTTTATCTTCCTTGTCTCAAATGAATATTTCCCTTTATTTTTAACTTTTACTGGATACTTACCATTAAAACAAGCAGCACAGTAACTATCTTTTGCTACATCTGAAATAGCAGACATCATTCCATCAATACTCAAATACCCTAAAGAATCTGCACCAATAAACTTCTCGATCTCTTGGATAGTTTTTTTTGCAGCTATTAGCTTTTCTCTTTTAGGGGTATCAATACCAAAATGGCAAGGGTGTTTTACTGGTGGCGATGAAATTCTTAGGTGAACTTCTTTTGCACCTGCCTCACGAATAGCCTGAACTCTTCTTTTGCAAGTTGTACCTCGTACAATAGAGTCATCTACAACAATAACTCTTTTACCTTTCAAAACTTCTCTTATCGGGTTTAGCTTAACCTTAACACTAAAGTCACGGATCTGCTGGCTTGGCTCAATAAAAGTTCTACCTACATAATGATTTCTAGTCATGCCAAACTCAAAAGGAATCCCTGACTCTTCTGCATAACCAAGTGCAGCACTATTACCAGAATCTGGGATTGACATAACAATATCCGCGTCCACTGCATGCTCACGCGCTAAAACCTTCCCAAAACTTTTTCTAATCATATGAACATTTTCACCAAAAACAAGGCTATCTGGTCTTGCAAAATACACATGTTCAAAAACACAAAATGAAGATTTAACTGGTTTTGAAATCCTATGCGAAGTAACCCCTGATTTATCATCAATAAAAACAATCTCTCCAGGCTCAACATCCCTAACATATTTAGCACCAATTAAATCAAAAGCACATGTCTCTGATGCCAAGACATAACCTTTGCCCGGCAATTTACCAAGCGCTAAAGGTCTAAACCCTTTCGGGTCTCTTGCACCTATCAAATAACCTTTACCTAATATTACCAGCGAATATGACCCCTCGATTTTTTGCAAAGTTTTTTGCATAACATCTACAATTGAGTCTGATTTTGTCCTTGATAACATATGCAAAATAACTTCAGAGTCTACTGACGACTGAAACAAAGCGCCATCTGAAAGCATGTCCTTATATAGATTATAGGCATTTGTTAGGTTGCCGTTATGTGCTATAGCTATTTTGCCTTTTGATGTTTTTGAATATAAAGGCTGAATATTATTTATGTTTGGTGAACCAGTAGTAGAATAACGAACATGCCCTACTGCACTACTACCTTTAAGGTATGATATTTTATCTGTATTAAAAACATCTTGCACTAACCCCATATCTTTTACAATATACATATTCGAATTATCAAAAGAAACAATACCCGCGCTCTCCTGACCTCTATGCTGCAAAGAATACAAACCCAAGTAACACATTCTAGCTGCATCATCATTACCAAAAACGCCTACTACACCACACTCTTCACTTAAATGATCCATTATTTTTTTCCTTTAAACCTTTCCATCATATCCACAAATTCTTCAAACAAATACCTTGAGTCATGCGGGCCAGGCCCTGCTTCTGGGTGATACTGCACAGCAAAAGCTGGGTATTTTTTATGTCTAAACCCTTCCATTGTATTGTCATTCAAGTTCATATGAGTTGTTTCAACAATATCCCCATCAATCGAATCAATATCCACGCAAAAACCATGATTCTGTGAGGTGATTTCCACTTCTTGATTCTTCAAATATTTAACAGGATGATTAACACCATGATGTCCAAACTTCAGTTTGTACGTTTTAGCACCAAGCGCTATACCCAGTAACTGATGCCCTAAGCAAATGCCAAATATTGGCAATTTACCTAAAATTTCTTTTATTAAACTAGCCACTTCTTTTACTGGCTCTGGATCACCTGGTCCATTAGATAAAAACACACCATCAAAATCTTCTGCTAAAATTTCGCTAGCCAAAATGTTATAAGGAAAAACTTTAATGCTACAATCATGCTCTGCCATCAATCTCAAAATATTATATTTAACACCACAGTCAATAACCGCAACTTTATACTTACCGTCTTCAGAACCAGGCCAAATATATGGTTCTTTACAACTAACATTACTCACCAAATTCCTACCAACCATACTTGGCGAAGTTTTCACTTTCTTAAGCAAAACATCCAAAGCTTCGTCTGATGTTGTTAATAATGCCTTTTGAGCGCCTTTTTCTCTAATAAACCTAGTCAAGGCTCTCGTATCTATACCCTCAACACCTAAAATATTATTTTCTTCCAAATACTTCTTCAAACTTTTTTGAGAACGCCAGTTACTAGGAAAATCCAAATACTCTTTAACAATAAACGCACTTAAAAAAAGAGAGGAGGACTCAACGTCCTCCTCATTAATACCGTAATTACCAATTAAAGGGTAAGTCATAAGAACCATCTGCCCACAGTATGAAGGGTCTGTTAAAACCTCTTGATACCCCGTCATAGCTGTATTAAATACAACCTCGCCAAAACGATCACCCTCACAGGCAAAAGCCTGACCATTAAAAATGGTTCCATCTTCAAATACTAATCGTGCTTTTTTCACTATATTATTCTATTCCTTTTAACCTGAAATTATTATTATTTTTAGCCAACATATCCTAACATGTAAATCATCAAGAAAAAAGATTGATTTTATGTTATTCTGTATAGTAGTAATAAAGAAAATCACCTTATAGTCGAGGAGTCATAGATTGAATATAAAAAAATCTGCAATAAAAATATTATTTATCGTTATTTCTGTTCTAATTATTTTTGGTTACTATTTAGTTTTTCCAGAAACTGGGGACTCGGTAAATATACTTATCCAAAATATCTTTCTTTATCTAATTGCCTGTGGGCTTTGGATACTAGTTAAAACCACTAAAAATAGTGCTGATAGCATCAACAACTTAATCAACTTTCAAACACACTCTAGTTCAACACTTATGGATCCAATGCTAATTAGGCTAAGAACCAGAAATATTTCTAGTAATGATAGTTTAACCGGGAAAATGATCGACTTTGTTAATGCTGGCGGATCAATAAGTAACATAACTATCTCAGCCGTAGACAATGCAACATACAAACTACTTTTAAATGGTCACTACCATGCAAAATCTCTAAGTAATGATCCAGGTAGCGACATAGTACGACTTCCTGGCAAAGTTATTGGCGAAAAGTGGGAAGGTCGAATTTCTATTCAAAAATTAACAGATACTTTTCAAACTAATGAAAAGGTTTATTTCACTCTCGCTTATACAGACAGAATGGGACATAACAAACAAAAGTTTTACTGCTACTCCGAACAACAAGCAAACTTTTACGAAACCAAACCAGAAGATATTATCTAATTAACTTGCTGTTTAATAATTTATCAGATAAAAAAGTACGGCCAAACCTAAGCAAATCTCTATATATCAGAGGGCTACAATGCTATAAATCTTTATGGCTAAAAAAACATAAGCCAGAACTAAGAACACCTATAACACCTGCAAAACTAGCCTTATTCGACAAAGGCCGCTCTGTTGGAATACTAGCCCACAAACTATATTCTGGCGGCAAAAACATAGATGATCACGCTACCTCATTTGGACACAGGTTCAAACTCACCGAAGAATACATAAAAAAAGACTGTAAAACAATTTACGAAGCCACATTCCAATACAACAACATCACAATAATGGCTGACATACTACATAAAACCAAAGCTGGTTGGGAACTAACAGAGGTAAAAAGCTCGACCGGAGTAAAAGACATACATATCCCAGACCTTGCCATCCAATACTACATTTTAATCAACTGTGGAATAAAAATCTCTAAAGTACAAGTGGCTCATATAAACACCAGCTATAAAAAAGGATGGACACTAAATATAAAAAAACTTTTTTCAATTATCGATGTCACAAATAAAGTTATTGAATACTTACCACAAATAGCAAAGCATTTGCCCAGTATGCGCGAAACAATCAAAAACTGCCAACAACCAAACATAAAAATAGGACCTCAATGCTTCAATCCCTACGAATGCGAATTCAAAGATTATTGCTGGAACAATGTCCCAGAGAACTCTATCTTCGAAATCTCTGGCATGCCAAAAAAAAAGAAATTCCAGCTTTACAACCAAAACATAACCAAAATAGAAAATATCCCCAAAGATTACCCATTAACAGCAAATCAAAAAATTCAATACGAAGTGCTCACAACAAAAAAAGACCATATAGAAACACAAAAGATAAAGGACTTCATAGACAAGCTTTCCTACCCACTTTATTTTCTAGATTTCGAAACCCTACAGTTCCCTATCCCAACATACCGCAACACCAACCCCTACCAACAAACTCCTTTCCAATATTCGTTACACTGGCTCGAAAATAAATCTGACACGCTCAACCACCACGCTTTTTTAGCAGAAGAAGGAAAAGACCCTAGAAGAACAATCTCTAAATCATTAATTAAGCACATCCCAGAAAATGCATGTATCCTAGCCTATAATGCAGGCTTTGAAAAAAGCATAATAAGAAGCTTGGCTGTAGAATTTCCTATATACCGCAAAAAACTACTCCGTCTAACCAAGAATGTTTTTGACCTAAGCATCCCATTTGAAAAACACCACATCTATACCAAAGAAATGCATGGTAGCCACTCAATAAAAAAAGTATTACCAGCCCTTGTACCTAAAATACACTATTCTGACCTAAATATCTCTGATGGTGAATCTGCAGCCAGAATCTACGAAATACTACATCTTCAAAAAGACATTGAAAAGAAAAACCAAATAAGAGAAAACCTACTCGAATACTGTAAACTTGATACCTATGCTATGGTAAAAATCCTAGAAAAACTCCAAGAACTAATCAAATAGGGGTTGTTGCGAAATATCAGATTAAACTAATAATGCTATTACCCACTACAGGCTGTAAATCCACTTCCTTTGAAAAAATTAATAGCTTTTTATTAGAAGTAATACAAAAAAGAGGTATAGCTTTTGGGTATTCTTTAATAAACCGTTTATATGTAAAGCCAGGTATAATATCAAACTTCTTTATCTCTACACCAGCAATAAGTTTTGTTGTCAGATAGCCATATGTAATCCCTGAGCCAAACATAATCCTGCCATAATGCTGGGCACGCTTTGTCACTTGCTTATCGTCTGGACTAAATCTATACAGCCTTCTCTTCCCAAAAATAGATTCAAACTCCATACTCGCTAATAAGTTAATTTCATCATTTGGGGTCATAGCGAGCAATTTTTCCAAATTACTAGACTCTACAATTCGCATCACTTTACTCGACAATACATCAGCTAAAACAACAGGCAAACCCTCTGACCTTGCATCAAAAACATTATCTTTTGTTTTATCAACCATCAACACAGGGATATCCTCTTCAATAAGTGCTTTTGCTATCATTCTTGAGATCTTGTTAGCACCAACAATTAAAAGTCCTTTCTTTTTCGGTGTCATCACACCCAAAGCTCTTGCAACCCAAAAAGCTGTAAGGCCATATAAACTAACTGTCGCAATAATAACCAAGAATGTTATCGGCACCAGTTCTTTTGCATCAACAAAACCCATTTCCTCCAGCCTCAAAGCAAAAACTGCTGTCACAGCTGCAGCTACAATCCCTCTGGGCGCCATCCATGCAATAAACAATTTACTACGCCATTTCAAACTAGTTCCAATAGTAGAAACAATCACTGCCAAGGGTCTAGCAACAAAAACCACAACAACCAAAAACCAAAAGCTATTCATATTAAGATACCTAGCCAAATCACCTATTTCCAACCTTGCTGCCAAAATAATAAAAACCGTGGAAAGTAAAAGCACTGCTAAGGTTTTTTTGAAGGTCACAATAGAGCTAATCGGAATTACTTTCTGGTTAGCCATAAAAATACCCATACAGGTAACTGCCAATAACCCAGACTCTGCTTTAATAAAATTAGATCCAATATAAACACCAATAACAACAGAAAGAGTAATAGCCTCATAAAGATGCTCTGGAGCCCAGTGCCTTTTTATAACTTCTGTAATCAAAATGCCACCCAAAACAGCTAACCCAATCCCAAAAAAAATAGTTTTAAACAAAGAAAAGCTAATAAGCATAACCGCGTTATTAAATTTAAAAACAGTTATCGCCTCAAAAACCAAAACCGCTAAAATAGCACCAATAGGATCTATTACGATCCCTTCCCACCTCAAAATAGAAGCAATATGTTTCTTTGGTTTAACATATTTCAATAAAGGTAAAACAACCGTAGGCCCAGTAACAACTAAAATAGCACCTAAAAGTATCGCAAGCTTATATTGTAATCCTAAAAAGTAGTGCGCACCAAAAGCTATAGCTATCCAAGTAACAAAAGTCCCAACTATAACCAAATTACGAACAGCTTTCCCAATATTTTTCAAATCAGAAAAACGCAGCTGCAACCCACCTTCAAAAAGGATAATAGCCACTGCCAACTGCACCAACGGCAACAAAACAGGACCCAACTGCTCGTCAGGATGAAGAAATCCTAATACTGGCCCAAAAAGAATACCAGCAACCAACAAAACCATAATTGAAGGTAACCTAAATCGCCAAGCAACCCACTGAGCAACAATCCCCAAAATAGGAATAGCTGCCAAAGTTAATACTAAAGTTTCAGACAATTTTCACCCGCTTTTTTTGAATGAAATAATTCTATCACCTAGCATTTTTTCTGTCATTTCAAGCAAACCGCTAGCATCACAAACGTCATCCTTGTACAAGGATGACAGTCAAGTTATCCTGAGGATGACAAGAAAACCGCACTCGTGATAACAGTAAAATCACTCAAAGTATTATTAATCCATTTGAAAACGCCTAATTTATAATCTAAAATTAAACACATGAACCCAATAAAAAAATTAATCAATTTATTAATACCTAAACCAAAAACAAATGAACGGCTAATCCAAAAAGCCTATTTAATGGCATTAAGAACATTACGAAAACGTTATACAAAAATTGGTATAATTGCTGGCAAAACCCATTTCTCTGACATCTGGTTACGTGATAGCTGTTTTGCTTCACTTGGCGCTTTGAGTGTTGGTGATACAGACATAGTCAAAACCAACCTCGAAACAATACTCACCTTCATCAAAGAAGACGGGCAAATCCCGCTCCGAATCGGTCAAAAATATATGCTCTTAAACTTTTTAGGAATCAAAGGCCAACCAAAAGCCCGCTTTGTTGAGGATAAAGGATTCTCTATCCCTGTTGATAGCAATTCTTTATTTATCATCATAGCCCAAATGTATATCACCAAAACCAAAGACATTGCCTTTGCAAAAAAACACTTTATAAAATTAAAATCAGCCATCAACTGGAACTTTTCAATGGATGAAGATAACGACCTACTAATAGAAGAAGGGCCCTATGCTAATTGGGCTGATTCTCTAAGAAAACGAGGCAAAGTTTTATATACCAATATCCTTCATTACGCTGCCCTTACCAGCTTTGCTGTCATTGCCAAAACAATCAACCAAAAAGAAGACCACACTCATTTCGAAGAACTTGCAACCAAAGTTAAATCAAAAATCAACGAACTATTCTGGAACGATTCATACTTTATTGATTGGATCCATAAACACCGCCACGCCTACTTTTCAACAGACGGAAATGTGCTAGCTATCATTTTTGGGTTAGCCACCAAAGAACAGGCCTCACTCATTGAAGAATGCATCCACGATCTAGAGTTAGACTCTAGCTTCAGCACCGAAACCAACTATCCAAAATACAAAGCCAAACACATCTTCTCTTTGTTCTACCCAATAAATATGTTCGACTACCACAACGGCCTCCAGTGGCTTTGGATCGGTTGCGCAGATGCAGTTGCAAAACACAAAGCCGGCAACAAAAAAGAAGCTGAAGAGCTACTAACCAGGATGTCTAAAAAAATTGTTAAGTTCGGTGGAGTATACGAAGTTTATTTTAATGAACGACCACTAAAACGCTTCATCTACAAAAGCGAACAAGGTTTTGCCTGGTCTTCTGGAATGTTTGTGTGGGCATGTAAAGAGCTTGGCTTAGTACCCGATTAATCCCAATTCTTTAAACCGCTCAAGAATATACTTCCTATGATCATAGCCATATTCAACTACTTTTTTCTGGCCTGCTAAATTAGCAAACAAATTAGCCATTATTTTCTTTTCTTCACTATCTAAAAAAGCCTTGAATTTTGGCTCATCTTTTGAAAAAACAGTCACATACTTTAAAAGAGAAAGCCAAAGCTTGCTCTGATAATGAAAAGATGTCAAATCTTTCTTAAAGCCAATATTATCAAAAATAGTATTAGCAACAGCCTTCATATACCTAAAATCTTTTGTGCCACTCTGCAACTCATACTCTGTATTTTCTACCATTTTCTTCAAGCTCTGCATACCATTAGCTGTTCTTTTAATTAGCATATCCACCATATTAACTTTGCCATCATCTTTATGCTTAGCTGCAAAGTCTATATCATGCTCTAACTTCTTAAAGTCTATATGCAAATCCTTTTTTATATACCGTAAAATCAATAACAAAATAATATCTGAATATAAATACATATACTCATCACCAGTATCATAAAAAAATACATCTGATAAATACACATAGAATAACCGCTCTGCCCGCTTCTTATCTTTTTTAGCTACATCCACCATATTCTTCATTGGGCCCTTAAGTTTCTGCCATTTCGGTGAAAAATCAGCTAAAACCTCCATCATCATAGAGTATATATTCCCACCAAAAACCTCTGTAGCCTCTGCAATTGCACTATCTTCTAAAGACATCAGCTCATGATTAATTGCACCATGACCCAGCTCATGAAAAACAATTGTTTCTTTCATGTCTTTAATAAAATCTTCCTGTATCTTTTCTAATAAGTCTTTGCTCTCTGCCTTATATAAAGAAAGCGCCTTTCTTTTGATACCCAAAGACACATTCCTATTTATATCTAGCTCCACCAAGTAAGAAAACTCATCCTCAAAAACCCGCACCCATTTTTGGTTAAAAACAGTCTCAAAAGATTCTTGCCTCAAATAGATCTTTCTATCACCTATCAAAGCAGCTTTTGCCATTATCATGTTTGGGGTCCTTATTAGCTCTCGTTCTATATCATAGAGATCATAACCACCATAGTGCCGACTACTACCTTCTCCCACAACATATTCCCAGACCTCTTCATATTGACCACCATAAAAAATCAAGTTACTCCCCAAAAACCTAATCACGCTTTCTATCTGATTAACATCATCAGCTTTAAGCTTTACACCCAAAATATCAAACTGAAAATTTTCTAGCTTATGTTTCGCAGCACGCAACTCTAAACCATCAATCTCAAACTCTTTTAAGACTTTCTTGGTTAATCTACCGAACTTATCCATATCTCCTTGAGTAATAGTCTCAGCAGTAGACACCACCAACCTATTCCTACAAAAAGCAGCCTTCACCTGGCCCTCACCAGCAGCACCCCATTCATTAGATATTTTCATAATATGGAAAATCAAAAAACTTAAATAGCGCACCTGTCGCCTCAAAGATTTATTAACCAATCCAGGCAATAGCAACAACTCTTTTTTATCACAAGCTAAGCCAGTCTCTTTTATATACCTGGCTAAGCTCTTATACCGAGATCTATTTGCAGGATACAAAACTACAGTTCTTATTTTACTTATCAGATTATTATTTTTTGAAAAAATACTGTTATTCATTTTATTTATTATATTACTTATCTATATATATAAAAATGCGACTTATAAATTTATAAGTCGCATTTTATTAATGTTTATCTTTTATATATATCTAAAAGTTAAGCTGCTGCTGCTGCCATACGGCTAACAGGAACGCTAGTTGCAACAGCCGCCACATCAGCAGCATAAACAGTAGCTTCCATTCCAGGCACACCTCCACTAAACACTGGCTCAACACTCGCTATAGAAGCAGGTTCTAGCCCTAAAAAGGCTTGCTCTCGACCAACAAACTCACGAAATGCCGGACTAACCTTCGCAATAGCTCCAGCTACCAAATCAAGAACATGCGCTTCTAAATCAGCAGGAGGAGCAAAAACATGTGGAGCAATTTGAACAACAAGCTCACTATTAGCCCGATCAACCATTTTTGCCAAAACCGATGCAAAATTATCCGCAGCACTTGCTTCTAAAAGCTCCGCACTAGTATCCATAATTTCTCGCTCTGTACCACCACTCTCAACAGCTCTTGTCTCAACAACATGAAAACCAGCCTCTATAGGTATTACAGTCGCACCTGATACAGCATCTGCTCCTAACTCAGACCTTATAAACGTCAACAATTCTGTTTTAACAGCTGCTTCTTGCCTACTATCACCAGCTTCTCTTGCTTCATTAAGAGCATTCATAAACTTAAAAAATGTCTCAACACGATCACCTATGCCATTTTTATAAAAAGCAATCTGTTCTGGCACAAGCCCTGCTCTTTCATAAAATCTAGAATCTGCCTCAGATAAAGAATCCATCACTTCGGCTATTTCAACGCCGCTCCCTTTTACATAGGCGGTTCTTTGAGCTACATCCTTGCTCTCCAGCGCTTCTAAAAATCTATTTGTCAAAATTTCCCCTGAAGGAGCTACAAGCGTAGCAACAGGAACATATGGTTTTCCAATATGCATAAGTTCATCCTGAATTCTACTCCTAGGCTCAAAAGCAGTTCCAGGTCCTGTATCTCGCAACGTCAAAACCTTAGGCTCAAAACTATAGGTAACAGCCCCAACCTTAACCAGCTCCACAGGAGCTGGTGCAACTGCATCCGCATCTGCATCTGCAGAAACATCTGCTCTCACTGGAGCTGTTCCACTTTTAATAGCCACTCTATAAGTGGGTATTCTTGTTGCCAATAAACCAGTTAATCCATCCATAATTATATATCCTCCATATTTATTTAATTAAATTATTATTTACTTCTACATAATATTCGATAAAAAATAAAAAAAATTTCATCAAATCTTATAAATACATCTAGATTCAAGTTTTATAACCCAAAACCCCTAAATCTTTCATCCGGCCAACAACCTTACCCCTAGCCTCAACATTACTTATATTTCCTTCTTTTTTACCACTCAAGTATTGCATTAATTTCTGGATTTGCAAAATATTTTCATTTTTCAGATATTTTACCATCTCTTCTGATTTATTCGAATAGGATTTTACAAATGTCAAAATTCCACCCCAAAAAGACACATGGTATTTATATGAAGTCTCATCAACAACAACACCTCTACCTTTTAGGCTATTATTAACCATTTTTTTTAGGTAATCGAACGCAACCTCACCACTTGGCATAAAGTATTTTGCATTCAAAGCTATTCTTTTTATTCCTTCTGCATTTTTTATGAGCATATCTTCAATAACAGCCAATAAACCACTTTTTTTGTCTTTACCCAGAATATCTATTGCAATCTTTTTAAAATCGATACTCAAATCTTTTTTTATATATCTAAGCAAAATCATCATCAATATATCTGTATACAAATACATATGCTCTTCTGGTGTATCATAAAACCAGATATCTGATAAATATATATAGAAAAGCTGTTCTGCTCTTTTCTTGTCTTTTTTAGACACATCCACCATATTTTGAAAAGTGCCTTTAAGCTTGCCTATCTTAGGTGCAAAGTCTGCCACCACCTCTAAAAGCGCACCAAACACACTCTCACCATAAATATCACTAGCTGCCACTATTGCGCCTTGCTCCATATCTAGCATCTCATGCAAACAAGCGCCATGCCCCAGCTCGTGGTACAAGATATTTTCTTGCATATTTTTGATAAATTCTTTTTTACTGGCTAAAAGCTTCTTCTCATTTGTTAAACCAGCTAAATCCAAAGCCTTTTTCTTGATCCCTTCAGAAATATTGATGCTTATATTACTCTTCATTCCTGGGATCTCAGCTTCTTGATACCTAAACATCTGCACCCATTTTTGGTAAAACAAAATATCCAAAGATACTTGTCTAATGTAAATACTTCTATTCCCAATCAAAGCCGTAATCGCCATCACAATACTTGGCGAACGTAACAACTCTTTTTCTACCAAATAAACATCATAGCCGTTAAAAACTCTTTTTTTGCCTATCCCTAAAATATAGCCACGAACAGTTCCCCTCTGACCACAATGAAAAATCCAGTCACTATCTATAAAACCCAAAACACTATTTATTGCCACATCATCATTTGCAGGGAGTTCTTTACCCAAAACCTTAAATCTATAAGCACTAAACATATCTCTTGCAGATTTCAAATCAAGGTTATCAATCCTAAAATTCTTTAGTTCTTCTATAACACGCTTGTTAAATTCTTCCACATCTTGCTGAGTTATTAGTTTATCAATTGGAATATCCAACAAATTTCTCGCAAAAGATATTTTTGCAAGTTGCTCGCCTGTAGCGCCCCAATCTTGTGAGAGCTCCATGATGCGATAGATCAAGAAGTTTAAATAATATATTTGTTTATGGATATTCTTTTCTACTAACTTCTTTAAAGCTACCAGCTCTTTTCGGCTGTAACTTAACCCTGAATTTTTAAAATACTCTTCAAGATTTTTATTAGTAGATCGTAAAACCTTATTAGAAACAAGATCTTTAATATCTTGCTTCACTCTCTTTTTATCATCAAATATTTTAGCTATTTTTATCATTGTTTTATATTTAAAATAAAAAAAAGGGCATTAAATAAACTTTAATGCCCTTGATTTCAAAAATTATTTATAGTTGATATTTTATTCTTCTACCCGTGCTGCTAAACTATCCAAAACACCACCCACAAAAGCGTCGTCTAAAGCTTCTTTTGTTGAAGCGTCTCTTATCGCTGGAACTTCTGCTAATGTTGTTTGAATAGCTGTCATAACAGATTCATCCGCTGCTAACACTTCCCCCCTAGCATCTAAAGCTGAAACTGTTACGCCTGCATCACTCTTTTGAACTTTTAAATTTGCGGCTTCTCTTGGCAAACGAGCTGCCACTCCACCTAATCTTACTACTGGAATTGAAGTTACTGGACCCATATTTATTCCTCCATATATTTTTATTATTTACACATCTTTTACTTATATTTATCGTTAAAACAACAATAAAATTTCATAAAATCCATCTATATCAAATCTCTCTTAAATAAGATAGTACATTTCATAACAACAGACAAGTTTTATATCATCAAAAACAAGAAAATCTTACAAACTGTTAAACCACCACCCAAACCCATCGGGGCTGTTGCAAAATACCAGGTAAATTTATAGCGAGCTATTTTTTGAGCAAATTTGCGCCTAAAAAATTTTCTGGTATTTTGCAACAGCCCCTATTATCAAACCTATTATTACATGCTAATATTTTAAGCCGTTATTTTCACTAATTTAGTATAGGACATATTTAAAAAATGAAAGATAAATTAAATTCACTAAAAGACACCGCTATTAAAGCTATAAACGCTACTAGCTCTATCGCAAAACTAGAAGAAATCCGCATAAATATTCTCGGAAAAAAAGGCGAGCTTACTGACATCCTAAAGGGCATAGGTAGCCTACCAGCTTCTGAACGACCTCAAATTGGACAAATTGTTAATATTACTAAATCTGCTATTTCTGAGAAACTTGAAGAAAAAAAAGTAGAGCTCCAAAAAAAAGAACTTGAAACAAAATTAACAGCAAACACCATCGACACCACCTTGCCAGGGACAGCTAATTGTTATGGCAAAAAACACCCACTAACCCAAACAGTAGAAGACATTATTGCTATTTTTAATAGGATTGGCTTTTCTGTTAAAGAAGGCCCCGATATAGAGTCAGAACACTACAATTTCGAATCACTAAATATCCCAGCAGATCACCCAGCTCGTGATATGCACGACACATTTTATCTTAATAACGATGACCTGCTTAGAACCCATACCTCACCAGTACAAATTAGAGTTATGGAAAAATTAGCGCCACCACTTAAGATTATTGTACCTGGCAAAGTATACCGCTGCGACTCTGACGTAACTCACTCACCAATCTTCAATCAAGTTGAAGGCCTTTATGTAAATGAAAACGTTACTTTTGCAGACCTTAAAGGAACCTTAGAATTCTTTTTAACTGAGCTTTTTGGTAAAAATAAAAAAGTGCGGTTCAGGCCCAGTTATTTCCCATTCACAGAACCATCTACAGAAGTAGATGTCCAATGTGTACAGTGTAATGGTAAAGGCTGTAGCTTCTGCAAACAAACTGGCTGGCTAGAAATATTGGGTGCTGGCATGGTAAACCGCAAAGTGTTTAGAGCTGTTGGTTATGACCCTGACCAGGTTACAGGCTTTGCTTTTGGCCTTGGTGCAGACCGCATCGCCATGCTCAAATACGAAATAAATGATATCCGTCTGCTATACGAAAACGATATCAGATTCTTAAAACAATTCTAGGAGATTTTAAAAAAAATGTTATTTTCACTTAAATGGCTTAAAGAATATGTAGAAATAAATGTCACAGCAACAGAACTTGCAGATAAAATGAACCTAGCAGGCCAAGAAGTTGAAAGCTTGGTTGAGGTTGGCAAAGGACTATGCAATATTATCACAGGTAAAATCACTAAAATAGAAAAGCACCCAAACGCAGATAAACTAGTTATCACCCAAATTTTTGATGGCAAAGACACCCACCAAATAGTAACCGGTGCTACCAACATTTTTGAAGGTGCAATAGTACCCGCTAGCCTACCAGGTGCAGTACTAGCAAATGGCCTAAAAATAAAAAACTCACAGCTACGCGGCATAGACTCTAACGGCATGCTTTGCTCTGAAGTAGAACTTGGCGCAGCCCAAGAAGCTGATGGGATCTGGATCTTACCAGAAGACACACCACTAGGCGTAGATTTTGTTGAATATGCCAACCTACAAGACACATTGCTTGATATCGGTGTTCTACCTAACCGTGGCGACTGCCAAAGCATTTACGGCATGGCTCGCGAAATCAGCACTATTTTAGGTTCACCATTAAAAAAGCCTGAAACCCAAATAAATGAAATAAACGAAACCTGCCAAACAAGTATCGAGCTAGCAGAACCAGAGCTTTGCCCTCTGTATACTGGCCGTTTAATTAAAGATGTAAAAAACAATAAAACCCCACTTTGGATGCAAAGAAGATTGCAACTATCTGGGATACGACCACTTGGTCTTTTGATTGATATCACCAACTATGTTTTATTAGAACTAGGCCAACCACTACACGCTTTTGATAATGAAAAAATAGAGAACTCTAAAATAATAATCCGCAAAGCTACCCAAAAAGAAAGATTCACAACTCTAGATGATATAGAAAGAGAGCTCACATCAGAAAACCTATTAATTTGTGATGGTAAGAAATCAGTAGCTTTAGCCGGAGTTATGGGTGGTAAAAATAGCGAAATTAGTGACACAACAACTGATATCTTCCTAGAATCAGCCTACTTTTTTCCAAGTAATGTCAGAAAAACAGCTAGTAAACTAGGTTTAAGAACAGAAAGTGTTATCCGGTTTGAAAAGGGCGTTGACCCAGAACAAGTTGAGCTAGCATCACAACGCGCAAGCCATCTTTATCAAGAACTTGCTAACGGTAAAGTTGTAAAAGACTTCAAAATACAAAAGAACCAAAACCACCCACATTTCCAAAATAAAGAACTGGATTTTTCTGTTGATGCCATCAATAAACTACTTGGCAGCTCATTTAATCAAAACGAAATGCAAAACACCTTACAAAAACTTGGCTTTTCAATGAATCAAGACAAGATCACCATCCCTAGCTGGCGTAGACTTGATATCCAAGAACTTCCCTGCATCGCAGAAGAAATAGCCAGAATGCTCGGCTTTGAAAACATACCAAGCACGATGCCGCTAGACTCTGTTATTGTTGAACGCCAAACCAAAGAACATAAGCTATCAAACAATATCAAAACACTATTAATAAATAATGGCTTCTTTGAATGCCAAACTTTTACCATGATCGCTGAAGATGATTTTAGGAAAACAGATATCCAAGCCACAGATCTAATTAAACTTCAAAACCCACTAACCATTGAAGAATCTGTTATGCGAACTCATATGTTACCTTCACTACTAAAAACAGCCAGCTTCAACCTAAAACGCCAAGCTGAAAACCTAAAAATATTTGAGATTGGCAAAACATTTATCAGTAGAGATCAAAAAGTTTCCGAAGAGCTTCATTGCACTGCACTTATAATTGGCGAGCGCTTTGATAATGTCTATAGAGAAACCGATAAAAAAGCTAATAACTTTGATATATATAATTTGAAAGGGCTAACTAACCTCTTAACAAGTCTCGGCCTACCAGAACTAAACTACCAATTAACAACCACAAACTATCTACACCCAAAACAAGCACTAGCCATAAACATCAACAAACAAACAATTGGCGAGATTGGTGTTATCCACCCAACAGTTGCCAACAACTATGAAATAGAGGCTTATATCTATTACCTTGATATCAACATAAATAAACTTACAGCAACACCGCCAAAAAAAGTTATCTTTAAATCAATATCAAAGTTCCCACAAACTCGCAGAGACATTGCAATACTCGCACCAAAAACACTTCCATATAATGAAATCGAAGATACCATCAAAAAATTCAAACCAAAAAACACAGTTAATTTCTTTGTTTTCGATTGTTTTGAATCAGAAAAAATTGGTACTGATAAAAAAAGCCTAGCTTTTGGCTTTATCTATCAAAACAATGAAAAGACCCTTTCAGACGAAGAAGTAAACAAAGCCCATGAAAAGTTTTGCAACTTTCTAACCCAAAAACTACCCATAACCATTCGATAGGATATTTCTAATACTATGACAGTAACCAAAACACAAACCGAAACTCCAATGCTTCGGCAATATCGTGAGATAAAAGCTCAATGTGAAGAAGCTATCTTGTTCTTTAGACTTGGCGATTTTTATGAGATGTTTATGAACGATGCAAAAGTTGCATCTAAAGAGCTAGAAATAACCCTAACAGGCCGTGGCAAAGACGAAAGCCGCATACCAATGTGTGGCATACCTTACCATGCTGCAGAGTCATATATATTGCGACTAGTTAGCAAAGGCTATAAAGTTGCCGTTTGCGAACAAACAGAAGACGCCAGCTTAACCAAAGGCCTAACAAAACGTGAAATTGTACGAATCATCACGCCTGGCACAGTAATTGAACAAGGCGCACTAGATGCCAAGGAAAACAATTATCTAGTAGCAGTTAACACCATCCCAAAAACTGAAAAGCTAGGTATCAGCTTTGTTGATATCACTACTGGCGAATTTAAAATCATGACTGTAGAAAACAAAGACGATCTAACATCACAACTAGAACGACTAAACACCAAAGAAGTATTGATCTCATCTGAAATAGAACTAGAGCTCAACACTCAAATACTAATAAGCAACACACCAATGCTAGACCAAAAAAGAGCAGAAGAAGAACTTTTGAAACACTTCAAAATCAAATCACTAACAGCTTATGGCATAGATGAATTTAAAAAAGCTACCCCATCAGCCTGGTCAATCATAGATTATTTACTAAAAACTCAAAAACACCAAATACCTCAAATAACTAAAATCTCACCCTACCAAACAAACACCCGACTATCTATGGATAGAACCACAATAAGAAACCTAGAGCTAACAGAATCACTACATAATAATAACAAGTCCGGAACACTATTTTGGATTCTAGACCAAACCAAAACAGCCATGGGAGCCCGCTATTTAAAACAGCTTTTAAAAGCACCTTTCTATAAAAACTCAATAATCGAAAATCGTTTGGACGCAGTTGAAAACCTACTAAACGACCTACTATCTCGCGAAGAAATCCGTGAAATATTAAAAGATGTGTATGATCTGGAACGCTTAGTTTCCAGAATAGTTTATGGGCTCAATAACCCGAAAGACTGCATTGCATTAAAAGAATCTCTACAGTCACTTGCCGACCTAAGCACAGTACTCTCCCAACTGTCAGGCCAAATATTAGAAGAACATTCTCAATTCTTTTCCCAATACCAAGCACCAAAAAGCCCCTACCAAAAAATTATCAACCTAATCGAAAAGAGCATAATACCAGAGCCACCAGCTATTATTAGAGACGGCAACATCATTAACCCAGGCTATTCTGAAGAACTAGACCGACTATTACTATCCTTCAAAAATATCAAAGATTGGATAGGCGCCTTAGAAGAGACCGAAAAAAATAGAACTGGCATAAAATCCTTAAAAGTTCGCTTCAATAAAGTATTTGGTTATTACATAGAAATTCCAAACAGCCAAAACAGCGCTGTCCCAGACAACTACATAAGAAAACAAACACTAACTAATGCAGAGCGCTATATCACACCAGAACTCAAAGAAAAGGAAACCGTTCTTTTAAATGGTGAAGAAAAACAAAAAGCATTAGAAACAGAAATTTATCAAGATATAGTAAAAGAAATAGCAACATACATCCCAGCCCTACAAGAACTAGCAAAAGTAATAGCAGATATAGACTGCCTACAGTCACTTGCTACTGTATCCCAAAAAAATCATTACACCCGCCCCACCTTCAAAGATAGCGACCAGCAAGTATTAAACATAGAAAACGGCCGTCACCCAGTATTAGAAAAAAACTCTGACTTACACTACATTCCAAACGACATAAACATGAGCACAGATAACAACAGCTTCATTCTAATCACCGGCCCAAACATGGCAGGTAAATCAACCCTAATGCGACAAGTAGCACTAACAATAGTAATGGCACAATGTGGTTGTTTTGTGCCAGCAAGCAAACTAGAACTTTCCCTTGTAGATAAATTATTCACCCGAATAGGCGCACTGGATAATCTATACTCTGGACAAAGCACATTTATGGTAGAAATGTTAGAAACAGCCACAATACTACATAACGCCACTGAAAATAGCTTAATAATCCTTGATGAAATAGGTAGAGGAACAGCCACCTTTGACGGCATGAGTATCGCTGGCTCTGTAACAGATTATATCCACAGCAAAATCAAAGCCCGCACTCTTTTTGCTACACACTACCACGAGCTAACATGCCTAGAAAAAAGCCTATCGGGACTCTCTAATTTTAATATGCAAATTCAGGAAACCAATGATCAGATCGTTTTCACCTATAAACTCATGCCAGGAACTGCTGACAAAAGCTATGGAATCCATGTTGCCGAAATGGCTGGTTTACCCTATGAAGTAATCAAAAAAGCTGGTAAACTTTTAGCAGGTTTTGAACTTGAAGGTAGTAATTATTTACACCTCAAACACAACTCACAACAACTAAAATTATTTTAATCTTGGAGGGCAAACAAAATGAGATTTTTTAAAAAAGCAATATCCCTAATTCTTTTACTCTGCTTCGCATTACCTGTTCTTAGTGCTTGTCAAAAAAAAGTTAAAAAGAAAGCAAAAAATCTAAACAATCCAATTGCTAGAAGAATCCAACAGAACCTAGGTAAGCAAAACAAAAAGAAGTAACCATTAACAAACAAAAAACAAAGAAGTATATATTTATATAATTTAATAAATAATCAAATATAAGTAATTTCTATATAAATAAACAAAGAAAAAATAAAGAAAATTACTAATTTAGACAAACCTAAGAATTACAGGCCAATAAAAGTAATTATTAATAAATAATCAAGCAACAAAAAAATAAAAAGAAATATTAAGAAATAATTTTCTTACACAAGCAAATAAAAGGAGAAATTAGATGAAAATCAACAAAGATATAGAAGTAGCCAAAAACCCAGTAGAAATGGAAGGCGCAAATGGGGTTTCCATACAAATTTTAATCGGCACTAAAGAAGGCTCTGAAAATATCATAATGAGAAAATTCACGCTTGAAGTTGGCGGCCACACCCCATATCACACCCATGATTTTGAACACGTAGTTCGTGTCGTTTCTGGAGAAGGACACCTTGTAGATAGCAACGGCAAAAACCTAGACTTAAAAGAAGGTTCAAGTGCCTTTGTAGCACCAGGAGAACTTCACCAGTTCAAAAATGCAAGTGAAACAAGACCTTTTGAGTTCCTTTGCATAATACCTAATTCCTGATATATTTACTTGGCTTATTAAAGCTAAATTATATATCGGAGTTGAGTTAAGTTATGACAAAAAAATTACCATTTTCAAAAGAACAATTAGAAGCAATTGTTAAAAAGCACCCCACCCCATTTCATATCTATGATGAAAAGGGTATTAGAGCAAATATCCGCAAATTTGTAGCTGCTTTTTCATGGGCGCCTGAATTTAAAGAGTATTTTGCTGTAAAAGCAGCACCTAATCCATATCTAATGAAAATCTTAAAAGAAGAAGGCTGCGGCACAGACTGCAGCTCATTACCTGAACTTATTTTATCTGAAAAAGTTGGCATTACTGGCGAAAACATAATGTTTACATCAAACGACACACCAATAGCTGATTTCGAAAAAGCAATAGAACTTGGCGCAGTTATTAACCTTGATGACATCACACACCTGTCTTTCCTAGAAAAAAACTGTAGCCTACCAAAACTCATCTGTTTTCGTTATAACCCAGGACCTTTAAGAGAAGGTAATGTCATTATTGGTAAACCAGAAGAAGCAAAATATGGCTTCACAAAAGACCAACTATTTGAAGGCTACAAGCTAGCCAAACAAAAAGGCGTAAAACGCTTTGGCCTACACACCATGTTAGCCTCAAATGAGCTTGATAATGATTATTTTACTGAAACTGCAAAAATGTTATTTGAAATAGTTGGAGAAGTAAAAGAAAAGCTGGATATTAAAATAGAGTTCATAAACCTTGGTGGCGGCATTGGCGTACCTTATGAACTAGACCAAAAACCAGTTGATTTCACATACATAGGTCAAGAAATCAAAAAATTATACGAGTCTATGATAACAGGAAATAATCTAGATCCATTAAAAATATTCTGGGAATGTGGTCGTATAATCACAGGACCGTTTGGCTATTTAGTATCGAAAGTTCTTCACCATAAAAGCACATATAAAGAATACATTGGCGTAGACGCCTGCATGACAGACCTTATGCGACCAGCTCTTTACGGAGCATATCATCATATAACAGTAGCTGGCAAAGAAAACGCCCCACTAGATCACACCTACGATGTAACAGGATCTTTATGTGAAAATAACGATAAATTTGCAGTGAATAGGAAACTACCAGAAATAAACATAGACGATCTAATTGTAATTCATGACACTGGCGCACATGGCTCAGCAATGGGCTTCAACTACAATGCCAAACTCCGCTCAGCTGAAGTTCTTTTAAAAGAAAATGGCAAAACAACAGAAATCAGAAGAGCAGAAACAATAGATGACTATTTTGCGACTTTAGATTTTTCTAATCTATAAAAAATTAAGGAATTCAAATAAAATACTACCCACAACATCCTTATCGTAGTCGAAAAACCTAAAACATCCTGTCATTCTGAGCACAGTCGAAGAACCTCAAGTAGCAAAGCACAACAAACTCTAAAGCAAAAATAAGCAGCTCAGTTATTCTTCATAAATATAGATCTTTCGACCACACTCAAGATGACAACCATACCCCCCTCAAAAATCGTGCTACTCTGCAACTTTCCACGCACAGCTCTCTGAGATTTTCTAAAATCAATTGCTCTGCTACTTCACATACACACTTCTGGACGTGTAAAATAAAGAGTAGTGTTATATAAAAAAACTTTTTTACAAATAATGGCTATTACAAAGCAAAGGTAATCTAATGAATATCCATTTAAAACACAAAATATTATCAACACCTTCTGATCGTTGCCTTTCAAAAAGCCCAGCTTATTTGGGCAGCCTTGAAGAACTAAGTAAAACTTCTCAACAACTACATAAACATCAACAAGCGATCGAAACTCTTACCAGAAAAATACCAGAAACTGAAGCTTCACTAGGAAGATTTAGAGCTGAAAGTGAAGCCTTACAAGTCACCATAATTAATCTTGAAAGAGAACTTGACTCATTACCACCAAGCACCATTCCACGATCACTAGCCCTTGAAAGAATGATCGAAGCAAAAGAACAAACATTAGAAATAGATACAAAAAACCACAAAATTCATATACTAATCATATCAGCATTTATGCCCTTATTAGAACGCGACATAGACACCCTTACGGCTGAGCTTGAAAACTTACAATTAATAATCTCAACCGAAGGTATACCACACTTAGAAAAGACAAAAGCTATAGCTCGCAAATCTCAAATCCCAACACAACTAGTACAAAAAAGAAAAGAGCTTTTTAATCTAAAAAATGAATTATCCATATTACAGCAAACTCCTCCTGAACAAGAGCTAAGAAACCTTAAAACAAAACACACAGAACTTGAACAACAAAATAAAGCTATAGAAAAAATAAGAGAAAATCTATTTTATTCAAAAAAAAGAAAAATCTACCTTGACTTCCAAATCAAAAGAATTCAGGAACTACAAGCTCATATAAAAAAAGACCTAGAAGAAACCAAAAAAGAAATAAGCCGACTTCAAATTCAAAGAAATGCTCAAATTACTAAAATAGAACAAATTAAAACCCAAGTTAAAAAAGCTCATACCTCAACACCACATGACCAAACACCCCAACTTAACAAAGCTACAATCCCTTCCATCAGCACCCCAGAAGAAGCCCTAACAATTTTATTAGCTAGATTTAGAGGCGCAGCAGCCCTTTGGAAAAGAGGCGATTTAGAAGGTCAAAAATTTAGAGAAGGTTGGGATTCTAAAGAAGGATTAGAGTATTTCACAAAAAGCTTATTACAAATCCTTTATTCAAACCCTGAATACAAAGAACTTTTCAGGCCCTTTATTAGTCAAGTTCAAGCTAACATGACATTAATAGACACATTCTCACGAAACAAAAGTATTTGGAGCAGTGCTGCAACTGAAGATCACGACCCTACCTCATCAGCATTGTTTCAAGAAAACATTAAAAGCCAAGCAAACGAATTTATATCAAAACTACAAGCATTAACAAGAATACAATCTTCAGCACCAACCGAAGCACGTACCATAAAAATATTCGGCGGTTGGGACGGAGATCCTGGTCATGCTGTAATGCATAACTTTATCCACCAAGAAGGTATAATTTATTGGGTAATTCTAAATTCCTCTCCAGGAGAATGCCATGAAAGAACTGAATCAGGAGAAATACTACCAAGAGTAGTCCAAATTCCAGCCGATGTCTTTTTCAAGACATTAACAATAAAAAGCATTCCATTAGGAACAGCCTTAGTATCACAATTAATAGAATTAATGAGCCGGCCATATCAAAGCTCTGATGCAACAACAAGTATATATATGAGATTAATAAGCATTGCCCAACAGACAGTTGAAGATAGTAGTTACGCACTACCGCCTATACCTGAAAACATCTACAGTAAAAGCATGGCATACGAAGATCAAGAATCCCATGGATTCTGTACAACCTATTCATTTCTAGCAGACTTAAAAAGATTCCTAATAGCCAGCGGAAAATCACAATCACTATATAAAGCCTTTCATGAACAACTAAGAAAAATTGCTTATCAAGATTTAATAAACATTAAACCCTGGATAAAAAAAATAGATAGCATGTCCCAAACACTCCAAAGAATTGGTAACATTACAGATCAAAAATTAACATGGATCCAGTTACAATTAGCTGACACCCCAAGCCTTATAGCTGAAATTGAAGCTATTAAACAGAACCCCCAACTTGAAGAATTTACACACTCGGCATCTATGCACATCCATAAACTAAATAAAAATTTGCTTACTGCACTGACTCTTGACATAAGAGAACTACATACAGAAAGATCTATAAAAAAAGCAGCAGCCATCATATATGAAAGAAAGCTACAGGAATTCCAAGAAACAATGAAAAGACTATCAAACAGACTAATAGAAGGAATTCAAAGAGGATCTGACACATCTGAAATCAATAAAGCAATACAACAACACATACAAACTATAGCAAGACTCTCAAATTGTATAGAAAATCTAATAACATCATTCAATAAAATAGCAAAAGCAAGCTATTTATTAGAGGAACTAGCAATCAATTTTAAAAAGAATCCAAATTTAATAATAGCGTTCCTCCACTCAGGCATAATCTTTACCCTACATGAATCAAATAAACAACTACTTTATACTCAATTAAGAAAACTCATAAACCAAGAATCCGTATTTAGTGCTGAATTCTTCATAAAATCTCAAGAAATTCATGCTCAAACATCTCAACTAGAAGAAGATTTAAGAATCCTCACCACCATCACTGAGATTATACACCCCAAAACCAACATCATTTTTATAGGCAAACTAATTGACCTTATAAATGATTTTACAGCACCAGATATTACAACCAGACTAAACACATTATTAGATTGCCTAAGAAGCTAGCTAACCACATACTAAACGTAGTCAAAGAATCTCGAACCACAATAAACATCAATAATTAAAAATCTCTCGACTACGCTCAAGATAATAAAAGGAAAAAGCTAAAACTCACCCCAATAAATACTCCACCAAATTCCTTACCCCATTCCCAGACATACCCTTAACTGTGTACCCAGAATTACCCTGATAGCCATCAACCCCTGCAATATCAAGGTGTATCCACGGCGTGTCTTTCACAAACTGCTCTAAAAATTTAGCAGCAGTTGCAGTACCTGCCATACCCTTTTCTGTACAATTCATAATATCTGCCACATCAGACTTTAAATAATCTATATAATCTTCATATAGCGGAAACTGCCATAACCAGTCACCAGTAAACTTACCTACCTCAATCAATCTATTTATATTTTTTTGCCTATTACCAAGAATACCCGCGGCAGTGTTACCAAGCGCTACAATACAAGCACCAGTTAAAGTAGCTATATCAACAACTTCTTTTGCACCTTCTTTAACTGCATAGCAAAGCGCATCAGCCAAAATCAAACGACCTTCGGCATCAGTATTTATGACCTCAATCGTCTTGCCATTCATTGCAGTCACAACATCACCAGGACGTTGCGCTGTACCTGACGGCATATTTTCTGTTAACGGCATAATGGCACATACATTCTTTTCTGGTTTTAGCTGAGAAACCGCAATCATACTACCCAAAACCACAGCAGCACCACTCATATCAGCCTTCATATCACCCATACCCCTTGATGGCTTAATTGAAATACCACCAGAATCAAAAGTAACACCCTTCCCAACCAGCCAACTAGCTTTCTCTTTTTTCTTTGGCATATGCCTCAAAACCAACATAAAAGGCAGCTCTTCAGAACCTTGCGCCACACCAAGAAAAGCACCCATCCCCATTTCTTGAGCTTTCTTTTTATCAATAATTTCCAACTCAATCTCTTTTACACCCTTAAATTTTTCTTTAGCAAACTCCACAAACTTTGTTGGCGTTAAAAGATTAGCCGGAGTATTTGCCAAATCTCTAGCAACATTGGTTGATTCCCCCAAAATAACACCCTTTTCTACTTTCAATTGAATTTCTTCAACTTTTTTCAGGCCATTACCAGCCATTACAACATCTTTAACCTCAAAATCTTTTTGTTTTTTTGCTGTTTTTAATTTTGTATATTTATAACAGCCCAAAACCAACCCTTCTGCAAAAGCTTGATACAAGCTATCTCGACCAAACTTTAAAGGGATTTCTAAATTATCAACTAAAACTGCCTTTTTACATTTAAGCTGAACTAACTTCCTAACAACATTACCCGCACAATTTCTCATATTGTTATATTCAAAATCCGCTTTTTTCCCTAAACCGGCTACTACAACAACATCTGCTTTTAATTTACCAAGAGAATAAATAGCAACAACCTCTGACTTCTTACCTGAAATAACCTTATCCTTAATAAGCTCTGATATTTTCTTACCCATAGCAACATCTATCTTAGCCAAAGCAAGCTCCGGCTTTTTTATCCCTTGAAATATCGGAACAACAATTGCCTCTGCTTCAATACTTAATGCATCTACATTTTTAACTATTATCTTCATTTTCCTCATCATCCTTTCTAAAAAACAGCCTCCAAAAAGACCCTTTCTTAAAGAAACCTTCTAATGTTTTACTCGGTTCTTTTTTTATTAATTTTTTATACTGTATAGCTTCTTCATAAACCTTTATTGTTTCTGCCGCCATATTATCTGCAGAAAAATATTCTGCCTGTTTATAAGCTTCTTCATGTTTTTGTTGCCACAAGTCACTATCTTTTAAAAGCTTAACTACTGTTGCTGCATAAGTGTCTAAGTCATCATAAACTAAAAAGCCACCTTTATTATCCCCCAAGATATCCTTAACGCCCATCGCATTTATACAAACAGCTGGTGTACCTGCCGATAAACCCTCAAGCAAACACAGACCCTGGGTTTCCGTCTTGGAAGGAAATGTTATTACATCACTAGCCCCATAAGCAGTGAAAACTTCTGGTCTAGTCAAATAACCAGTGAAAATCAACTTCTCACCAAAACCTTTTTTAAATGCGTAATCTGTCATACCCTGTCGCTCAGGACCATCGCCAAGTATTAACAGCTTAGCTTTTGGCTCTTTTGCCAGAACTTGCTCAAAAACATCTATTAAAAAATAGACATTCTTTTCTTTACCTAACCGACCAACAAAAATACAGACTTTATCATCATTAGCCAACCCAAAACGTTTTCTAAATTCATTTGGATCTCCAATATCTGTCTTATGCATATCAACACCTGTTGGAATAACTGTCATAGGAACAGCAACATCATACTCTTTTAGCTTATCTTTCATCTGATTAGACGGCACAATTACATGCTGACATCTATTACAAAAATTTCTAGACAAAACCAATAGATCAGCCTGCTTCCTTAAGCTTTTTGGTAAAACTGGAAAATAATGCAAATACTCCGCCCAAAAAGTGTGATAGGTATGCACCATTGGTATTTGATATCGCCAGCTCAAAAACTGTCCCAAATGCCCCATAAATATAGGCGTTTGAACATGAATAATATCAAAGTTCATAGCCTTAAACTGTCTTAACTTTCTTGATAAAGGAGAAATCATCCTGTGTTCTGGCTGAAAAGGGAAAACAACAGATCTAAAACGCCACACCTTATCTGTAGACTCTGTATATCCTTCCACTTTAGGGCCTATTATTAGCACCTGATGGCCAAGTGCTTCCAATTTTTTTGAAAGTATATCTGTGCTTGTCACTACCCCATTAACTTGTGGATAATATGTTTCTGTAAAAATTGCGATTTTCATAATACGAAATATAGTATATATAAATTAAGCTTACATGTACATTTAATCATAAATAATATATTATTTTCATCAGTAAAACATATTAGAAAAATAGCTATAAAAAAAGATTATTATTTTCAAAGATATAAGGAGCGTAAAAATAACATGTCTACAATAAAAGTTAATTTAGTTGCAGAAAAATTCATCGGTACAGCAAACGGCGTATACACCGCTGTTTTAGAAGCCATCAACGGCCTTAAAAAAGCACCAGAAATCAGTCTATCCATCAATGGATCTAATAAAAAATGTGATGTTATACATGCTCATTCTATGGGTCCAAAAAGTTTATGGCTATCTATTCGACACAGCAAAAAATACATAATCTCGGCTCATGTTGTACCTGAATCATTTATAGGCAGCCTTGTTTTAAGTAAACTCTGGAATCCATTAATGACCAAATACATTCTATTTATGTATAACAGAGCCAAAATGGTAGTCGCTGTTTCCCCAGCAGTAAAAAAAGAACTAGTCGCTTTAGGTGTAAAATCTGAAATAAACGTACTATGCAACAGTGTAGATAGAAATAAGTTTAAAGAAGATACTAAACAAAGAGCTAAGTTTAGAAAAAAATACAATATCGCAGAAAATGACTTTGTTGCTATCTGTGTCGGACAAATCCAACCAAGAAAAGGCGTAACAGAATTCCTTGAAACAGCAAAAGCACTTCCTAATGTTAAATTTGTTTGGGTAGGTGGTAGACCCTTTGGTCGACTTACAGCCGACTTTGACAAACTAACTCATGAGATAGAAAACGCCCCTTCAAACGTGATCTTTGCAGGGATTGTAGATTTTCAAGATATGCCAGGACACTACTGCATGTCTGATGTGTATTTTTTACCATCGCTACAAGAAAACTTCGCCTTTGCAACAATTGAGGCCAGCTCTGTAAAACTACCACTTGTGCTTAGAGATAATGCTGAATACCCATCATCACTATTCACTCACTACCTAAAAGGAAAAACACCTGATGAATATGCAAAAATCATAAATAAACTTGCAACTGAAAAAGATCATTACCAAGATTGGCAAACAGAATCAGACACTCTAGCCTCAAAATATGAAATAACTGAGTTTATTAAAAAACTAGTATCGCACTATAAAAAAGTAGCTAATAAATAATTAGCTCTCTAACTTATTAAGTTTAGTTAAAAAGTAATCTAGATATTCTTGAATCTCTGGCCCAAAAACAGCATGTAACCTCTGAAACAAAGCCATGCCAAGATCATGATTTTCTGTATCAATATAAGCTTGTAGAATATTCAAACCTGTATATGGACCATGTTTTTGGGGATTATAAATCGGCACAATCATATCAAATATCTCATCAAAAAGCCGTATTTTAATTAACGAGCTAGACACCTGATAAAGAACTTCTTGGTCTGCAAAACTTTTTGACATTGCCTCTTTAAAAAGATTAATCGCATCATCAACTGCATCTTCTTCCAAAGCACTACTTGCCAGCATCAACTGGGCTCGCCAACTACCCTTAATATCTGCTATTTGCTCTAAAGCTTTTTTATAGCCATCTTCCTCATCTTCATCAATCAAATCTCTAATAGCCGCCCATAATTCAAGAGCACTTTCCTGATTTGGGTCTTTTGTTAATGCAGCCCAAAGTGTAGCTTCTGCCAAATCAATGCTTTCTTCTTGATAAAATATCTTTGCTAAATTAGTAAGAATAATCGGGGTTGTACCATATGAATCTATATATTCTTCCAAAACTGACTTTGCATCTGCCCACATATTATTTTTCATACAAACAATAGATTTAACTGTATAAGCACGCTCTTTATTCTCATCAATATCAAACAATCGCACCACAGCCTTAGTTATCGCTTTAAAAAAACCATATTCCAATGCCGTAATTATAACCTCATACAATTCATCAGAATCACTCCAAGATTGCTGCAAAAGCTTAACCAACACCTTTCTCTTCCACTCTTCTCTTGGCAATGAAACTTCTTGGCCTTCTTCATCAAGATAGCTAATCATTTGGCTAACTTGTTCTTCATCTATTTTTTTATTTGTCATTTAATTTCTACCTTTTTAATATACTAATACCCTCATTCTGAAAAAACAATAGCCTCAAAAACATAAAAACTCGCCCCTGTTTTCCAAGCATTTTGTGACAAACCAGCTTTTAAAGCAAGCTGTGTTAATGTCATTGCAACATCCCAACCTTGTTCTGGCGCTACCTGAGGTAAAAACACAGCACTTCTTCCAGCTTTTTCTAAAATTACCCCATGTTTTCCAATCTCAAAATCTTGGTACGAATCAATTTGATAAGGTGGTGTTAACGCAGATATCTCAAAATCCAAGCTCGGCACATCATCAATACCCACAGGAGAAAATCTATGATCATTAACAGCCGCATTCACTGCCTGCTCTATCACAGCCTTATAAAGAGCTCTTATTGGAACTATCTCGCCTATACAACCTCTTAACTGTCCATTTTTATGCAAAGTCACAAAAGCGCCCATAACCATTCCCATACCTTCAGACACCGCAACCCCCAAAACCTCTGGAGTTGGAACAATCTGATTAACCAAATAGTATTCAACTGTCTTTCTTGCAAGTTTAAGTAGGTTTTTCTTATCAGCTGCACTTAAAGTGCTATTATTAACTTTTTTTTCTTCTTTCATATTTTTCTCAACGTTCCAATCACCAGTAAAAGCAATAGACATATAACTAACCGAATTTTGCCAATCGCCAGTCAAACTACCAGATGTATCATAGCTTAAAAGATGTACGCCCATTTCTTTTGAAAGCATTGCCAATAACACAGCCACAGGAGCCTTGCCACAGATTGTAGCTCCGGTCTCTTGGCACATCCCCATAAACCCATCACTATCCTTTTTTTCAATAAACGAGTAAGCCTGCATATCAAGTTGCTCAATATTTTGCTCAATATCTACTGAAAATGGCACATAATCAAATCTATCACCATAATGCACAAAGTCACTACTAACCACAACCAATGTTTCCTCATCAATTAACTCTAAAATAACTTCAGCCATTTTTTTAGTTGTTTGCTGATCTAAAGAACCAAATACAATTGGAACAATTTTGAGATCTTTAATAGTCTTTTGCAAAAAAGGAATTTCGATCTGAACACTATGTTCAGAATCATGAACTTTTGGCATATAAGTAAATAAAGAACTTTTCCTCAACCTCTTTATAAAAGCTATGTCTAAAGGAACTTCCCCTAAAGGTGTCTGCAAATGAGTCATATCCATCACACTAGCCTTATTAGGCAAATAAATTTGATGACTTAAACCTAAAATAACCACCCGACTATATTTCTTTCCCTTTATAGCCTTAGCACCATGACCAGCAACAACTCCAGAATACCTATAACCAGCATGAGGTAAGATTAAAGCTTTAATTTTATCTATAGGATCCTGATCTGCATTTTCAATACAAGAGTCAACCAAAACATCCAGTAACGCATTATCATTTGGATACCAACCCATAGCTCCTAACTGAGATTGAAAAACCTTTTTTTGTTCTAAACCCATCATTTCTTTTTGTCCTCCCTTAAATAGGGTAAAAGCTACTACACCTAAAATCATTATTGCTATTAAAATCCATTTAGCAGAACTCATTCTTTACTCCATTTTTTCATATCATTCTTGTACAAGGATGACATGAAAAACGCTATTAATACTATATCTCTACAACAATTCTACGAGAACCTCCCATAAAAAAACAGCCCAAACATTCAACACAAACATCAAATATGCTAGTATTACGCCATAAAAATTAAGGAGCTCCCTATTGAATCTAGAACAAATATTTCAAGAACAAATAAAACTAAATGAAAAGATTAATCCAGATCTATACACCGAAATAAATGACCCGGAAATCAAACGAAGAAGGTTTCTTGATTTCGAATTAGCCCTAAAACAAGAGTCTGCAGAAGCCATAAATAGTCTTAACTGGAAATGGTGGAAAAAAGATCCTGATGATTGGGATAACATAAAAGTAGAGCTTGTAGATATGCTTCATTTCTGGGTATCTATGTGTACAATTGCTGGCTTAACATCCCAAGAAGTTTTCGAACTTTACTTCAAAAAAAACAAACTCAACCACAAAAGACAAGAAGAAGGTTACAAAGAAGGCACCTACAACAAATACGAAAATGGTATTGAAGATAACCAAAAATACGTACTAGAAAATAAATAAGGAGACTAAAAGTTGAAACCAATAATACTTGATGGCAAAAAAACAGCACAAACAATTCTTGAAAATCTTAAAAAAGAAATAGATAACAACAAACAAACTTTAGATAAAATACCAGGTCTTGCTGTTATATTAGTTGGTAATAACCCAGCATCTCAAGCCTACGTTGAAATGAAGAAAAAACGTTGTAAAGATGTTGGCATTGACTCATTTTCTTATGATCTACCCAAAGAATACGGAGAAAAAAAACTTTTAGAACTAATCCAAGAACTTAATGAAAACCCCAAAGTTAATGGCATTCTTGTGCAACTGCCACTACCACCAGATTATGATAAAAATAAAGTTATAAATGCTATTGACCCAAAAAAAGATGTGGATTGTTTTCATCCTATTAACGTTGGCAAACTACTACTTGGACAACCAGGCCTCAAACCCTGCACTCCACAAGGCATCTACGAACTGCTAAAACATTACAACATACCAGTTCAGGGCAAGCACATTGTTATAGTAGGCCGCAGCAACATTGTTGGGAAACCACTAGCCGCAATTTTTGTCCAAAAAGAAGAACATGCAAATGCCACAGTTACCATTTGCCACTCAAAATCTGAAAATCTAAAAAAAATCACTATCACAGCAGATATCTTAATAGCAGCTACTGGTAAACCAAAAACTATCACAACTGATATGGTAAAAGACAATGCAACAATAATTGATGTTGGCAGCAACAGAATCACAGACCCTACAACACCAAGAGGTTATAGGTTCATTGGTGATACCAACCTTAAAAAAGTTAGTAAAAAAATAAAAGCCTACACCCCATCTCCAGGAGGCGTAGGCCCTATGACTATTGCAATGTTAATTAAAAATACTTATGAAGCTTTTATAAATCAACAACAAAAATAAAATTTTGTTATTTATACCCAAACCAAAATAGATACTAGAACACAAATTTCAAAACTTATGTATATATTACCCACGACGCTTTAAAATTTTAATCCTATTTTTATTTTGGTTTAGATATAGCTTTCGCTTTCTTTTTTTCTGGCATCCTCAAAACAACAACTTTTTTTATTACAACATCTTCTCTTGGAACATCCATATATTGACCCACTCTAGTAGTCTTAACCTCACCAATTTCATCAATAATATCCATACCAGAAATAACTTTACCAAAAACAGCATAACCATAGCCTTGTCTTGTATTATTGCGATAGTTTAAAAAATCATTATCTACTAAGTTAATAAAAAATTGGGCTGTCGCACTATCAATAACCGAAGTACGCGCCATAGCAACCGTCCCTCTTTTGTTCTCGATTTTATTATGAGCCTCATTCTCTATTGCCACCCTAGACGGCCGTCTTTGTTTCAAACCAGTAACAAAACCTCCACCCTGAACCATAAAATCTTTA
>Ga0233447_1000397_pt1 | contig 50673 bp, 44 predicted proteins | sample SI_124_October20_3_FD_183014 | JGI IMG/M metagenome (GOLD analysis project Ga0233447, IMG submission 183014) | Seawater microbial communities from Saanich Inlet, British Columbia, Canada - SI_124_October2016_135_MG | ecosystem: Environmental > Aquatic > Marine > Inlet | place: Canada: British...
ACAGCGATTACCTTGCCCTTGAATCCTGGGTTGGATGAACAACAGGTTCAATATATAATCTCGTCTCTAAATGAATTGTGGTTGAATTACAAAAAATGAAGAATGCGAACCATCTGCACTCCCAGTCGAGAACATTTCTAGTGGTCTGCGCTAAACCCTTGGCGTCTTCGCGAGCACAACGTGCGCGGCGATCTCAAGTCCGAGATTGCTTCGTCGGTCCCCTCCTCGCAAAGACTCATAATGGTGACATTGAAAACAACCCCTGGACGTCTTCGCGAGCACAAGGTGCGCGGCGATCTCAGACCCGAGATTGCCCGCCTTCCTGCAAGTACGCAGTACGGCGGACAGGCTTCGTCGGTCCCCTCCTCGCAAAGACTCATAATGGTGACATTGAAAACAACCCCTGGACGTCTTCGCGAGCACAACGTGCGCGGCGATCTCAAGTCCGAGATTGCTTCGGTCATCTGGTTCCTGAGCACTTCGACTTCGCTCAGCACAGGCTCTGTCGAAGGGCCCTCGCAAAGACGTACATTGAGTAATTCTAAATGAATCCCGCAAAGTGCGAAGGAATGAAGGATCTCCAATTGATAATGAATAACAGCAAATGATGGAATTGTTTTCTCGCAGTGTCGCTTTTGTGTTGATAGTTATACTATCACCATTCTTTCTGCTGATAAGCATTTTCTCCTTATTATTTCAGGGCTGGCCCGTCCTCTTCAAACAGGATCGGGTAGGATATGGCTACACGGTATTCAAATTACGTAAATTCAGGTCTATGCAGAAAAGTATGGATGAGTCAAAGATTACAGATGCCAATGATAGTCGGGTTACCCCGTGGGGTCGATTCCTCCGAGCAACAAAACTAGATGAACTTCCACAGTTGTGGAATATCATGGCTGGAGAAATGCGCTTTATTGGTCCCAGACCTGAAGTTGAGGAATTTGTCAAGGAAGATGATTTCTCCTTTTTGAAAGATATTAAACCCGGTTTGACTGATTTTTCATCCATTCTTTTTAGAGACGAAGCTACTATCCTGGCAAAAAAAGGTGGCGTTGAAAAATATCCGGAGCTATTAAAAATCAAGCTAAGTCTTGGACACCTTTATGCTGAGCACAAAGGGTTTTGGCTGGATATGAAATTGGTATTCATTACTCTAATTTCGATCTTTTCATCGAAACGGGCGAGCAGGATAGTAAAAAAGTATTTTATTGAAGAATATGATCCAGATTTGATAGAATCCGTTGATGAATGGATAATATGAGGATGCATAGCCACATTGGTCCTAGTTTTCGTCATCCTGAGCCTACATGCTATGGCGAAGCTCGTCTTCCTGAGCCCGTCGAAGGATAGAGCGTAGAATGGTCAAGAGACAGAAAACTATGATCAATGAAATATTAAAGCGAGGAGTGGCAGATATAAATTTTCCAAGGTACTCTTCGAACTCGGGAATAATGTCTCCTTCGACGGGCTCAGGATGACGGGTCCTACGCAGAGACTGGATATGACGATCGCCTCCCTCGAGACGTTCGCTTCACTCACCCTCAGGATGACGAATCCTTTTGTAACGATTAACAGGGATAAAAGATGAGACACAGATACTATAAAATACTAATTGCCACACTTGGAATCCTACAAGCCGGAATTGCAGGAGAACATCCCCAACGCGTTCTTCTCAACGGTCAATCACCACTGAAGCCCTATTATATGTGGGAAGAAATTCAGGCCGATCAGATCCAATTCCCATACATCAATCCCATGCTTGAGCGGCAACTTTCTTTCGAAGCACCTGCTAATTTTTATCAGAGGTGGCATGCTAGTAAAGACATTCCACTTTATTTTCGTCTAAACTCTGACTCCAAATATGATAATGAGAACAAAGGCTTGAGACAGGTATTCTATGGTACTGCTCTATTAAGAATGACCGATCAGATCACACTACAGAATGATTTTGAGTTTGATAGTGATGGCTCCCTGGATGATCATTATAGAGGTAAAAAAACTGAAGCCTTTGGCGATTGGACGGGATACCTCCAACAATCTAGTGTATCGTATACCTATGATGACGGTCACATTGTAGTTGGGCGCGGGAACGTTTTCAGCTCAATTATGAATAGCAGTATTTTGATCAATCCGGATTTTCCACCTGCTGAGCATGTGTGGTGGCACCATGATATTAAGAAACTGTCCTTTGATTGGGTGATTAAGTCGCTTGCCACAGTCAATGACGCTAATCGTTTTCTGACCTTTCACAGATATGCCATAGAACAACCATCCTGGCGACTTGGATTCTCCGAAATGGTGATGGTGAGCTATACCACGCTAGCGGCTCCACAATTTCGCTATCTGATGCCAGCTTCTTTTTTCTATGAAACGGAAGTGAATGGCGGGTATAACGCCAATGTTGCCTGGAATTTCGATTTTATGGCAAAATATAAGGACTATACCTTTATGGGTGAATTTCTGGTGGATGACTATGCGCTTGATGGTGATACGCCACCGAAATTAGGGCTCAAACTTGGTATGGGACATACTGGGAATTATGGTAATATCTACACGGAATATGTCCGCATCAACCGTTGGACGGGCAATTCCTTTGACCTGGAATTGCGTTATGTGGAAAATGATGTATTAATTGGGTCACCCATTGGCCCCGATGCACATGCATTAAAATTTCAGATCTTTCGACAATTTTCAGAACAACTCTATTCTAATGTATCTCTGCGTTGGATAGAATCAGGATCTGGCGATATTCACGAATGGCCCGATGGAATTGGAGATAGCGCTGATTTTGGCTATGGGCATGAACCCTTCCCAAGTAGGCCAATCAACAGCTCGTATGAAGCAAACCTGACACTTGATTATTTCGCAAATGCTCGGATTAATTCGGCAGTTTCAATCGATATAAGCTCCAGCAGGCCTCCACAATTGAGTTTCCAGCTGCGGTTAGCTTTATGATCCTGATCGTCTTCACAAAGACTAGCAAGAACATTTTGAGAACAACTTGAAGCGTCTTCGCGAGCACAACGTGCGCGGCGATCTCAGGCCCGAGATTGCTTCGTCGGTTCCCTCCCCGCAAGGCCGGGTAGGACTTATTTTCCAGCTGTTCATGAATCAAGTCAAAATAAATGCATCCCATGAATTATAAAAAGCGTAAGTTAAGCGATAACAATGCTATCATGACAACTACGAGGAAAAACTGATCAATGCGTCAAATTCTGAGAAATAATTGGCAACTTATTTTCTTTCTGCTGGCTGATACCTTTGTTGTGTTACTCAGTCTTGCGGGATCAGTCTTGCTTCGTTTTGATTTCTCATTCCCCGGTATGGGTCTGTTAGGAACACTTCTCTTGTGGTTGCCAATCATTCTGGTATCCAAATTAGGTTCTTATTTAATCTTTAACTTGTACAAGGGGATGTACCGTTTTACCAGTCTATGGGATATTGGAAATGTTATCAAAGCCAATCTCCTGGCCTCCGTAGACATTGCTATCATCATGGGTCTTTTTAGGGGATTTGAATATTTCCCAAGATCTATATTTATCATAGATCTAATTCTATCAACCCTCTTTATCAGTAGTAACCGGATTGCAGTACGACTTTATTATTCGCATTTTTCGCCTTCAGCGAGACAAAAGCAATCACTATCAAGAGGAAAGACTAAAACAAAATTGATCCTCATTGGGGCGGGTCGAGCAGGCGCAAATATTGCCAGAGAAATTATTGACTCACCTAGGTCACCTTATCAGATTATTGGATTTCTTGACAATGATGTCCGTAAGCACGGTACAACTTTGCATGGAAAAAAAGTTTTTGGGAAAGTAGCTGATATCGAGAGTTTTCACCTGGACTATGATGAATTGATAATTACGGCTCCTTCTGCCACGAGTGCGCAAATGCGTGCTATTGTGGATACCTGCAAAGAAACGGGGAAACCATACAAAACCCTTCCAAATCTTGCGGAGATCATAGATGGAAATCTAAGCATCAACATGATTAGGGAAGTTTCCTATGTTGATTTATTGGGTCGAGATGAAGTCAAATTAGATACTGGGGCGATTACCAAATTTATAAAAGGAAAACGAGTTCTGGTCACTGGAGCAGGTGGATCAATCGGTTCTGAACTGGTTCGACAATGCTTCCAATTTGAACCGGAGATGATGATCCTCTTTGATAACAGTGAGTACAATTTGTTTTCACTCCAACAAGAATTGCTGCAGGGGGATCACGAGGGGGACACAAAATTTGTTTTGGGTAGTGTCCGCGACAAAAACACTGTGGATAATTTACTGAGTGAGCATCTGCCCCAGGTTATCCTTCATGCTGCAGCTTATAAACATGTTCCACTGCAGGAAAACCATCCTTGGGAAGCCATTATGACGAACATACTGGGTACCAAAAACCTAATCAATCTGGCTATGAAGCATGGAATTGGTAAATTCGTATTAGTGAGCACGGACAAAGCGGTGCACCCGGTAAATGTTATGGGTGCAACCAAACGTCTAGCGGAGATCATGGTGCAATCTGCAAATGGAATGAATCAAACTTCATTTATGGCCGTAAGATTTGGAAATGTCCTGGGTAGTTCAGGGAGTGTAATTCCCATTTTCGAAAAACAAATTAAAACTGGCGGTCCTGTGACGGTTACTCATCCGGATATGACCCGTTATTTTATGTCAATTCCAGAGGCAGCCCAGCTGATTTTGCAAGCCAGTGCTTTACCTAAAGGTCGGGGTAAGATTTATGTTCTGGATATGGGTAAGCCAATCAGGATCAAGGATATGGCCTATGATTTGATCAGTCTTTCCGGTTTTGAGCCAGGGAAAGATATCGTAATCGAGTATACCGGTATCAGGCCAGGGGAGAAGCTTTTTGAAGAGTTGGCCTTTGGTGAGGAGTCATTATCTAAAACGGATCACGGTAAGATTATGATGTTAAGGGATGCAGATTTACGATATGCAAATTGGTCCCAACTTGAGTCAGATATTCTAAAATTAGGCGATATCTGTTCGACCTTTGATCATATCAAGCTCAAGCAAATGCTGATAGATATCATGCCTGAGTACAAGCCATTACGTGATGAGACGCATATCACACAATCGTCCTTCTGATCAAACCATAACTTTTATCCCCGGTGCTTTATATTATCTTCAGCCATGATCAGTAAATGATCTTTGGATTGAATATGATGACGACGATTTGGGAGATTGTTACCTTTGAAATATAAACTAACTATTTTTGTATTGATCATGTTGGCTACAGCTACACTTTATGGCCAGAATGCGGTGACATCTAAGCAGGCTTACCCCAGAAATGGTGAAAAATTCATCACGGATCAATTTGGGGTTATCCGCATGTATGTAAATGTCTGGGGACATGTCAATTTACCGGGTTCGCACCTAGTTTATGATGGTATTGACCTGGCAACCCTACTCTCAATGACCGGTGGCCCTAAATCTGGAGCGAATATGAAAAAGGTCCGGATATATCGCGCTGAACCTGATGAAAATGAGAAGCTGGTCTATGTTGTTGATTTGGATGATTTTTTGAAATCAGGGAATCGGGGTGAATTTATTCAGATCAAACCCAATGATACGATCATTATCAAGCAGTCTCTTCCCAATTACATTACCAGCAATATGGGGATTGTGAGTACGGTTATGTCCATCCTGTATTTTTATTCACTTGTGCAAACTAATCTAACTAAGTAATTCAGTGAGAAATAAATGAGCAAGCTGTGTGATGGCGATGACCGGACATTATTTTTAATCTTGATGTATGACTGATGACATCTCATTTTGTTATGCTGAATTATAAGACAGATAATTGGAAGATACTGAAAGAACAGGTATAAGAAATTTGAATAAAGTTAATATGACCGATTACGCTCAAACGCAGAATGTTGGAATTGATCAATTCGAAGAGGCTGAGCTCACCCTCAAAGATTTGTATTTCATATTAAGGCGGAATTTGAGACTGATTTTTTGGTCGGTCTTTGTGGCAGTGTTTATTACAGTAGTCTATACACTTTGGGTGCCACCCATATATACATCTTCCGCATTGATTATGATTGATGAACCGTCTCAGGGTATGAACGTTTTTGATATGGGGCTTGGTCAAGATTTAAATAGGCTCAATAATGAAATGGAAGTATTGAAGTCAAGGTCCATGGCAGAGTCAGTTATTCTGGACCTCTGGGGCTCTAAATATCGAAATCATATACAGCTGTTCGGTACTAGTAGGTATCAACCACCAAAAGGATTACGCACGCATGTAAGAAAAGTTTTTACCCTAGGTTTTATTAAAGAGAGTGAACTACCAGTCTATTCCTCTAGCATCCCTGATACTGTGTTCAGGGCTGCAGTTAAAGCCCTGAGGGAAAATCTTAAGGTCTCTAATCGTAGAAGTACAAATGTATTGTCGATTTCAATCTCATCCATAGATGCCGAAGAGGCAACTGTGTTGGTAAACACACTGATAAATAACTACCAGAAGCGAGATATTGAGCTTCATGCTGGTGAGATTATTAGCTTGACCTCATTTCTTGAAGACCAGGTTGCTATTGTCAATGCCGATCTCAGCTTAGCAGAAGAAGCGCTCCAAATATTTCAAGAGACCGAGCAGATTTATGGCTTGGATCAGAATGCAGCGCTTATTCTTAAAGAGTTGACATCTATTGAAACTGAATATTTTAAACTACTTGCGGAGGAGAATATTGCGAAAGAGCGGAAGAAATATTTTAAAGAGCAACTTACGAGGGAAGAGAAAACACTAGCCAATAACCTACTGAATTCCATAAATACACGAGTATTTGCCCTGAGGGCTGAAATTGCTGAAACAGAAGCAAAAGTAGTTAGAAATGCTAGCCTTAATGGTGATGACCATGAATTGGTGCGTTCAGATCGTGCAAAAATTGCCAAACTGAAGAATCAGCTGGCTTCCCAGACCCGGGATCTCATTGCTAGGGGCATGGCGGTTTCGGATCCCTTACAATTCCGCCAGTCCATGGTGGATACGGTTTTGGCATTTGAAGGTACTATTGCCTCTCTTAAATTTCGCTCCAGTGAGTATAAAAAGTTAGTAGAGCAGTATTCTGGTCAGCTGAACCTTTTGCCTAATAAGTCCCTCCAGTATGCTCGTTTGGAAAGAGATCGCACAGTCTTAGCGGAAACCTATCTACTCATGCGCCAGAAACTTGAAGAAGCTAAGATTACTCAAGCCTCTCAGATGGGACAAGTTCGAATTATTGATCAGGCTATAGTCCCTGAGCGTCGTACAAGTCCAAAGTCCAAAGTCAATTTAGCATTAGGACTTTTTCTTGGAGCAATTCTTGGTGTTAGTCTTGCTGCATCAAGAGAATATCTTGATAATACTGTTAAGACTGTAGAAGATATTGAAAAACAACGACAACATGTTTTGGGTATTATTCCCGCGCTAGATGATAGTAACACTGACAAACAAAAAAAGTTGACCTCTATACCCTGGCAACGAGAAGTTCAGACTATCAAACGTCGGATCATCACTCAGGAAGACCCTAAGTCCCCCATCTCAGAAGCTTACCGTAGTCTACGGACCAGTATCTTATATTCGTCACCGGATAAACCAATTAAAAGCATGATAGTTTCCAGCCCCGGCCCAGGGGAAGGAAAGACAACCACTACCGCTAACCTGGCTATGACCTTCGCTCATATGGGAAAAAAAACATTACTAATTGATGCTGATCTGAGACGTCCTGTTTTGCACCATATTTTTAGCTTAGAAAAGAGTCCTGGTTTAACCGATTTTCTGACACATAAAGCAGAAGATTTTAATTCATTAGTACAAGCAACAGAGACTAAGAATCTTTATGTTTGTACATCGGGCATTAACCCTCCGAATCCTTCAGAACTTCTAGGATCCAACAAAATGGCTGAGCTGATAGATTCTTTAGAGCAGAATTGGGATATCATTCTTTTGGATTCCCCGCCTATGGTTGCAGTGACCGACGCAACCATAATTTCCAGAGAGATTGATGCTATGATTCTGGTAGTACATTCGGGCAAAACAAATAAGCAAAGTTTTGAGCGGACAATCAGCACCTTGAAAAATATTAATGTGCCCCTGGTGGGAGTGGTTTTAAATTCAGTGACCTCAAAGAATTCATACGGATCCTATACTTATTATTCTCAGAATTATAACTACGCTCAAAACGATGCGGAATAAGATAATATGAGAGCTCTCAATTAAATCAGCGGGCATATGGGGTGGACCTTAAAGATATCAATATTGCTTACAAGGGTAAATAAGAGTATTTAGATATCCGAATTAAAGGGACTTCGCTAAAAAAAAATTCTAATACAATTCTTGGACAAAATCTCATAGAGTTAGAATAACTGGATTATGTAATATGAGAAACATGGAGTAACATGAAGAAAGCATTGATAACAGGTATTACGGGTCAAGATGGTTCATATCTTTCAGAATTATTGCTAGCTAAAGGATATGAAGTTCATGGAATGATTCGTCGTAGCAGCTCCTTTAATACTGGCAGAATTGACCATTTGTATAATAATGCTGAGATTCATAATAAAACGTTGTTTTTGCATTATGGAGATTTAACTGATTCAAGTAATCTGAATCGTTTGCTTGAGCAAATTCAACCAGACGAGATATACAATCTAGCCGCTCAAAGTCATGTGAAGGTCTCATTTGAGATTCCAGAGTATACTGCTGAAGTAGATGCCATTGGAACACTCCGGTTTCTGGATGCTATTAAAGAAACTGGAATAAAGACTAAATTTTATCAGGCATCTACAAGTGAGCTATTTGGGAAGGCTCAGGAAGTACCGCAGAATGAGAAAACTCCCTTCTATCCTCGGTCACCCTATGGTGTAGCCAAAATGTATGGATATTGGATCGTAATTAACTATCGCGAAGCGTATAATATACATGCCTGCAATGGCATATTATTTAACCATGAATCTCCACGTAGAGGTGAGACATTTGTAACTCGTAAAATTTCACGAGCAGTATCCCGAATTAAGTATGGTCTTCAATCATCAGTTTCATTAGGAAATCTAAATTCCAAACGTGATTGGGGCTATGCTCCTGAATTTGTTGAAGGAATGTGGCGCATGCTGCAATTAGAAAACCCTGATGATTATGTGCTGGCTACTGGTGAGACTCATACAATTCGAGAGTTTGCAGAACAAGCATTTCATGAGCTTGATATGGATCTTGAGTGGGCTGGGACAGGTGTGAATGAGGTAGGTATTGAAAAAAGTAGTGGGAAAGCTAGAGTGACTATTGATCCAGTGTATTATCGTAAAACCGAAGTTGATTTATTGGTAGGGGACGCTACAAAGGCACAGAATGATTTCAGCTGGGATCCACAGATAAAATTTGGTGAACTAGTAAAACTGATGGTAGAGTCAGATTGGAAAAAAGTACAAAAAAGGGGTTTCTGATGGATTTTAACTCTAAAATCTATATTGCTGGCCATAAAGGTATGGTTGGCTCAGCGATTCTGAGAAATTTGAGAGTAAAAGGTTATAATAACTTTGTTTTTACACCATACTCTGAATATGATTTAACTGATCAGAAGACGGTTGAGGATTTTTTTAAAAGTGAAAACCCAGACTATGTTATAGATGCTGCTGCAAAAGTGGGCGGAATTCTCGCAAATAATACACTTAGAGCACAGTTTATTTATGAGAATATGATGATTCAGAACAATCTGATCCATCAATCTCATGTAAATAATGTTAAGAAACTCCTCTTCTTGGGATCCTCATGTATTTACCCTCGTGCTTGTCAACAGCCTATTAAGGAAGAATATTTACTGACCGGATTACTAGAGCCGACCAATGAGCCCTATGCAATTGCAAAAATTGCAGGGATTAAAATGTGTGAAAGTTATTTCCAGCAATATGGCTCTAATTTTATTTCGGTAATGCCTACTAATTTGTATGGGTCTGCTGATAATTATAATTTAAATAGTTCTCACGTAATTCCAGCTTTAATTAGGAAATTTCATGAAGCCAGGCAGAATGGTTCCAGTCAGGTAGAAGTCTGGGGGTCAGGGAAGCCAAAGCGAGAATTTCTCTATGTTGATGATATGGCTGATGCGTGTGTCTTTCTGTTTGAGAACCTTGAAGCTGCTGACCTTTATTCTCGTGGGATTAGCCACATTAATATTGGCAGTGGATGGGATCTAACAATAGGGGAATTAGCGCAGATTATTGCCGATATAACAAAGTTTCAAGGTGAAATAATATTTGATGCTTCAAAACCTGATGGGGTAAAACGCAAGTTACTTGATGTTGGCGTGCTAAATAATTTAGGCTGGAAATCTCAGATAGATTTGAAACAAGGCATCGAGTTATCCTACAAGTGGTATAGAGAAAATTACAAATGAGTTCTGAGTTACTCAATTATTGAGTTCTCAATAGAAATAGATAAGAGAGATAAAGCGTGATAGATTTAAAAAACAAATCGATTTTAATTACAGGTGGCACAGGATCATTTGGAAAAAAACTAGTTGAAACAATCGTAAAGGATTATAAGCCAGAAAAAATAATTATTTACAGTCGCGATGAGTTGAAACAATATGAAATGCAGCAGATATGGCCTGAAGATGGTGTTGTACCAATGCGATATTTTATTGGTGATGTTCGGGATCTAGATAGACTTAAACGTGCTATGGAAAATGTGGATATTGTTGTTCACGCAGCTGCTTTAAAACAAGTACCAGCCGCGGAGTACAATCCTTTCGAGGCCGTAAAGACCAATATAATCGGTGGCCAGAATGTAATCGATGCTGCAATGGCGCGTGGTGTGAAGAAGGTAATCGCCTTAAGTACTGATAAAGCTGCCGCTCCAATTAACCTTTATGGTGCAACCAAACTTGCCAGTGATAAACTCTTTGTAGCTGCTAATAATTATAGAGGCACCCATAATATTAAATTTTCAGTAGTTCGGTACGGTAATGTTATGGGGTCAAGAGGATCAGTAATACCATTTTTTCAAAAAACAGCTGCGGCAGGAGAAATTCCCATCACCGATGAACGGATGACTCGTTTTAACATCACTCTCCAAGAGGGTGTTGATTTCGTTTTGAGTTGTCTAGGGAAAATGTGGGGAGGAGAACTATTTGTACCGAAAATTCCCTCATATCGAATTATGGATATTGCAAAAGCCATTGCACCTGGCATTCCCACTAAAGAAATTGGAATACGTCCCGGAGAGAAATTACATGAGGAGATGATCACAGAGACTGATTCTTTGAACACGATAGAATTTGAAGATTATTTTGTGATCCTACCTTCAACCAAACTGTGGGATATTGAAGATTTTCGTAAAGAAAGTAATGGTAAAGAAGGTGCTCGGTGTGAGTTCGGGTTTGCCTATAATAGTGGTACAAACATCGATTTTCTGAGTACTGAAGACCTGAAACTCCTGATTAAGGCAAAGATGTAATTAGGGTTTAGCTGATGTCTGACATTATCTCCTATGGTAAGCAATGGATAAGTGATACAGATATTCAATCAGTCATTGATGTTCTGAAATCGGATTATCTGACACAGGGCCCCAAGGTAAAAGACTTTGAAGATGCACTTTGCAACTATACTGGTGCAAAATATTGCATTGCTGTTGCCAATGGAACAGCTGCTCTGCATATAGCAGTAGCTGCTCTTAAGATTAAAAATGGATCAGAGGGAATTACTTCCCCGAACACCTTTGCTGCATCAGCCAATTGTATGATGTACAATGGAATTACTCCACGTTTTGCTGATATTAATCCTCAGACATACAACATTGACCCCCAAGAGATCAACTCACAACTGAGTGACAAGACGAAACTACTCATTCCAGTGCATTTTGCAGGTTTGCCCGCGGAAATGGAACAAATATCTGAGATTGCAAATGAACATAATTTGCACATGATTGAAGATGCTGCACACGCTATTGGTAGTCAATATCCAGATGGGTCTTACGTGGGGAACTGCAAATATTCAGATATGACCATCTTTAGTTTTCACCCTGTTAAGACGATTACAACTGGAGAGGGAGGGGCCATAACTACTAATTCCAAAGAGCTCTATGATCGCTTACTTGTACTCAGGAGTCACGGGATTACTAAAGACGAAGAAAAACTCTCAATAAATCCTGGACCATGGTATTACGAAATGCAGGAGTTGGGATTTAACTATAGATTAACTGATATGCAGGCAGCGTTAGGCTGTTCGCAGTTAGATCGATTAGATGACTTCAAGGCAAGACGCCGTGAGATAGTTAAAAAGTACTCTCAAGCATTTAAAGAGATACCGTGGCTGACAATACCGACTGAGACAGTAGGTGTTTCCAGTTGTTTCCATCTTTATGTATTACGCATCAGGTATGAGGAAATAGGGAAGAATCGACGTGAGGTCATGGAAGAGTTACAATCAAAAAGTATTGGGACGCAAGTGCATTACATACCGGTCAACCAGCTTCCCTACTATCAAGGAATATCGAGAGAAAATACCCCAAATGCAGAGTCGTATTATGAGCAGTGCCTAAGTATTCCACTTTACCCCCGCATGGGTGATTCTGATGTTGACCATGTGATCAATGCTATCACTAGTCTAGGCAAATGAACGTATTTATTATCACTGAGGGGAATGCTCAAACTGGTTACGGACATCTAACTCGCTGTTTGTCCATTTATCAAGGCTTTGAAGGGCATGATATCACCCCCACACTCATTGCTATTTGTGATGAAAATGGAAAAAAAGTTCTAGGCAATATCTCACTACGGGCATTTGATTGGATAGAGAACCAGGAAAAGCTTGTTGAAATGATTTCAGGTGCAGACATTGCTATCATTGATTCATATCTGGCAGACTTACCTTTATATGTAAGAATCTATAAGTCTGTCAAGAAAACGGTTTATCTTGATGATACCTTGCGTCTTGATTACCCACCTGGGACAATCATCAATGGTGCAGTTAATGCTGAATTCTTACCCTATGCCATGGATGACCAACATTCCTATTTACTTGGGCTCGATTACACTCCTATGCGCAAGGCATTTTGGGATATTCCTGAAAGAGTTCAAAAAGATAAGGTGGAAAACGTGTTAATAACAATAGGCGGTAATGATACGCGTGGAGTAACATTTCAGGTACTGGAAGCTGTAAGAAAAAGTTTTCCGATTTTAACTTATCATGTTGTCATGGGCTTCAATAATATTAATGAATATCGTGAGCAATATGATCAGCTCGACAATATATTTTTCTATCATTCACTTGATGAATATGAAATTAGGGAATTGATGATTAAATGTGACCTAGCTATTTCTGCAGCAGGTCAGACCACATACGAACTCATCCGAACTGCCATTCCGTCCATCTTTATTCAGATTGTTGATAATCAACAAAATAACATTCAGGGTTGGCATGAGAAAAAAGCTATCAATCAGATTATTACATTAAATGATGATTTCTATCTTCAGAAAGTAGTTCTAGCTGTCGAGAAATTTATCCTTCCTAATGAATTAGAATTCCCTGGAACCGGTGTGGAAGCAATCGTGAAAAGAATTATTGCCTGATGAACATTATTTATCTCTCAAATAATACGCAACTGGATGATCTGTTCAACTGGATTAAAAGTCAATCTGATATAAATGCCGAATACTACTCAGAGAAGATAAAACTGGTTGATTTTGAATTATTTAAACCCGACTTGATCATTAGTTATGGATATCAATATATAATTCGTGAGGATATAATAGCGCGTTATTCTGAAAAAATTATCAATTTGCATATATCATATTTGCCATATAACCGTGGAGCAGACCCAAATCTATGGAGCATCATAGACAATACGCCTAAAGGCGTAACTATTCACTTAATTGATAGTGGTGTGGATACGGGGCATATACTTTTCCAAAAAGAAATATTATTTGAAGAAGCAGATCATACCCTTGCTTCAACATATACTTTATTGCAGAATGAAATTCAATCTCTTTTCAAAGACAACTGGGATACGATTCGCATATCTGACTTCAAACCCAGAGAACAAGTACTGGTGGGAACAACACATTATAAAAAAGATTTCTTAGCCATTAAAGAGTCATTATTAGGAAATGATGGATGGGATGTTCCTCTTGCCAAACTGAAATTTAACTATATGCAGCTAAAGGGATAGCTATGAACACAAGTAGATACCATACCACCTACATTGTAGCAGAATTGTCAGCAAATCACAATCATGACCTAGAGATTGCAAAAAAAACAATATGTGCTGCAGGTCAAGCAGGAGCTGATGCTATTAAGCTGCAAACATATACTGCAGATACACTGACCATTGATTCTGAGAAAGATTACTTCAAGATCGAAGGTGGTTTATGGGATGGAAGAAGTCTATATGAACTATACCAGGAAGCTCATACACCTTGGGATTGGCATGGGGAATTATTTAAGTATGCACAATCCCTCGGCCTGGAAATATTTTCAACCCCTTTTGATACGTCGTCTGTTGATTTTCTGGAAAAGATAGAAGTCCCGATTTATAAGATTGCATCTTTTGAAATACAAGATATCCCTCTGATTGAATATGTTGCTTCAAAAGGAAAACCGGTGGTTATGTCAACCGGGATAGCCACCCTTGAAGATATTGAATTAGCACTGAGTACTTGTCGGTCTATAGGAAATGACCAGATCACTCTACTCAAATGTACCTCTGCCTATCCTGCACCTCTCGGAGAGGTAAACCTATTAACAATTCCAGATATGAGGGAACGGTTTGGAGTCGAGGTTGGATTATCAGATCATACCATGGGTGCTAGCTCAGCAATTGCTGCGGTTGCTCTGGGTGCAAAAATGATTGAGAAACATTTTATCTTGGATCGTAAGCAGGGTGGCCCAGATTCATCATTTTCCATAGAGCCGGTTGAGTTTAAGCGGATGGTACAATCAATCAGAGAAGTGGAACAAGCATTGGGTGCTATTACATATGAACTATCTGAGAAGGTAAAACAAAATAAAATATTTGCTCGCTCACTTTTTATTGTAAAAAATGTGAAAGCCGGAGATATTATCTCAAAAGAGAATGTTCGCTCCATTCGACCAGGCTATGGCTTACATCCCAAATACTATACCACAATTATGGGGAAGCGATTTATAAAGGATGTAGAAATGGGAACTCCATTAGATTGGATTATGATAGAAAATTGAGAGTCAACCTGAAATTCTGAGCACTCAAAATATTTGTTATTTATCCATAACATGAAAAGCATTTCAAAAATATGTCTAGGTACTGCTCAATTTGGTCTTGAATATGGTATCAATAATCAAGTCGGAAAACCTGTTGAATCAGAAGTGTTTAAAATTCTTGATTACGCAAACCAGCAAGGTGTTTATAATCTGGATACTGCAGACAAATATGGAAGTGCGCTCGAGGTGTTGGGAGCCTACCGCAAAAATGGTGGAAAGCACTATAATATTGATTCAAAGTTTTCATCTGTTCACCGCTCTTTAAGAGAAACCTTAGAAAAATCATTGATGAGGTTAAACTTAGATAGTTTCAATGTATACTATTTTCATGATTACAGTCAATTCGCAGATAATCCAGATTATCATCAACAGATATGCATCCTTAAAAAGGAAGGCTTAATAAAAAAAATAGGTCTCTCAGTTTATGGTAATGCCGAGTTTTATGATGCCTGTGAGTATGACTTCATTGATGTTATTCAATTTCCCTTTAATCTTCTTGATAACTCATCCCATCGAGGGTCGCTAATTGAACTGGCTGTTAAAAAGGGTAAACAACTTTATGCACGGTCAATATACTTACAGGGGCTTTTCTTTATGGATCCAGATTTCTTCCCCCAGAAACTGACTCCTCTGGCGCCACATGTGCAACAACTCCAACGAATTGCTGACCATGAGAATATCTCAATCGGTCAGTTGGCACTAAATTATGTTTTACAGAATGAAAATATTGATTACGCCATTATTGGGGTGGATTCAATAGAGCAATTTAAGCAGAATCTTACATATGCTAGTTCTACTATATCTGATAAAATAATTCGGGATATTTGCGAAATTCATGTCAAAGAAACTGAGCTGCTATATCCAAAAAATTGGTGATGGTATAAATCTGCGAAATATTTGTAGGTGAATGATTAAAAAATACTTGCTATAGGCGGAAATGCCAATGGTCAAAGACGAGCTCCTCCTGATCGTGGCACAGCATTGAAGTGATGTAATATTGGTAGAAAAAGCGACTAAGTGTTAGCATATTTTCCAAGACTTTTCCATTGAAAAAATTAGATTCTATGCCCACAGGATATGTGGGGAAGGTGTATGGGTCTTGCTTTTGTGAATTCATACACACTGGTGCATTATTGTGATTAATTAAATAGGGTGTTCTTGAATGTTATGTCAGTATTAATTGCAATCCCAGCCCGAGGTGATTCGAAAAGATTGCCGAGAAAAAATATCAAGTTATTACAAGGTAAACCAATGATAGCATATTCAATCGAGGCTGCTTTGGGGTCAAAACTTACCGAAGATATTTGGGTTTGTACTGAGGATCGGGAAATCGCAGATATCAGCAAGACCTATGGGGCTCGAGTCTTTCAGATTCCTCCAGAAATGGCGGCGGATGATGTTTCATCAACTACACCTTGCCTAGCCTTGCAAGACCATTTGCAGGAAGTAGATGGAGAGCAGTTTGACTATCTATTAAACCTGCAGCCTACATCTCCACTGCGCAATAGCCAGGACATAATTGCATCACATGATATGATACTCGAGTCGCAGAAAAGTTTCCTGGTAAGTGGAACAGAAATAGATCCCCACTACTTTCACTGGGCTCTTCAAAAACAGGACAAAGACTGGCGAATGTATTTTGGGTCTAGGTACATGAGAGAAAGAATATATTTAGAAGATGTGTATCGGCCTAACGGTGCGATTAAACTCGCGAAATCTGATCACTTGAAGAGACATGGAAATTATTTTGGTAAAGACCTATCAGTATATTTTATGCCGGAAGAGAGATCAATTCACGTTGGGACAGCGTATGATTTTAAATGTGCTGAAGCAATGCTGAGGAGTAGCTAGGGTGAGTAAATCCATTAAAAATACGAGTAGAATTGAAGGCAAATACACATATTTGATTCCCTTCACCCTTGAGCATGCCAAATCTACTCAATACCTCACCTGGATGCGGGATTATGAAGTTATTAAGACACTCAATTTACTGTCATATGTAGAAAAGCCTGTAAGCCCAAAAGAGCTTGAATCCTACTTTAAATCGATAGAATCTGCTGGTAATATATTATTCTTTGCTTTATTTGCCAGAGAACCGGAGGAGTTTATAGGAACTGTAAAAATAGGAAGAATTGATCTTGACCTGGGCACCGGTGATGTGGGAATTATGGTAGGTGAAAAACAGCATTGGGGTCGTGGGTATGCCAAGGATGCTCTGTATGCTATTTGTGAGTTCTTGTTTAATGAAATTAAGCTTAGGAAATTGACCTCTGGATTGATGGCTAATAATCCTGGTATGAAGAAAGTATTTAACAGGCTTGGATTTCAAGTGGAAGGCATATTTAGAAAAACTGACTATTTCGAGGGCCAATATATTGACCATATCCACATGGGTTGCTTCAGAGATGAATTTATTAAAGAATTATAAAAGGAAGTAAAATGAAAAATACCTGGAGATTCGGAGAGCTTGAATTCAAATATGTTCGAGAGGTGCTAGATTCTGGATTTGGTTCATCTACATCTGGTAGCATGAACAATCGATTTGAGAAGGCTTTTGCTACTAAAGTCGGGGCTAAGTATGCTATTACTTTTAATTCGGGTACATCTACACTCCATGCTGCTCTGGACGCAGTTGGAGTCAAAGCTGGGGATGAAGTAATAATACCCCCCCTGACTGTTATCTGTAATGCAGATGTTATATTTGCCCAGAATGCAGTGCCCGTGTTCGCTGATATTGATCCTGATACTTTCAATATAGATCCAGTGGATATAGAGCGAAAAATAACTGAGAAAACCAAAGCTATTATGCCAGTTTCTCTATATGGCTTATGCTGTGACCTTGATCCCATTATGGAAATTGCAGAGAAGTATAATCTTGCTGTTATCAACGATGCAGCAGAGGCGCATATGGCCACCTATAAAGGGAAACCTATTGGGGCTATTGGCGATATTATCAGCTATAGTTTGGAGAATTCTAAACATATCACTACAGGTGACGGTGGTATTGTCGTTACAGACGATGAAGAGTATGCAATCAAACTAAGGAAGTTTGGATCTTTGGGCTATGCCGCAATGAAATCGGGTGATGGCCGTATTCGAATCAATAAAGAAGTATTTCAGGATCCGAATTACAAACGTCATGATACCTTTGGATATAATTACCGAATGCCGGAGGTTGCTGCAGCTCTCGGCCTGGCACAAACAGAACGGATGGATTATTTTATTGATCTCAGGGTCAAAATAGCTGAATTATTTGCAGACGTAGTTTCCGATTGTGACTATTTAATTCCTCAGAAAACACCATCTGGCTATTTCAATACCTATTGGACATATGTTGTAAAGTTCATACATTCAAGTATTTCATGGCAGGAGTTTCGTAAAAAATATGTCGAGTTAGGAGGCGATGGAATTTATGCAGCGTGGGTATTGTCCTATGAGGAGGAATTGTTTCTTTCGGAAGTATATAAGGAACGCTGCCCGTCTATCTACAGTGACTTGAAATATCCTAGGGGTATTTGTCCAGTGGCGGAAAAGGTGCAACCCACTCTAATGCAATTCGTCAATAATTATGGCTCAGTTGAGGAAGCTAAACCACAAATTATAGCGCTCTCAAAAACCATTGAATATTTTAATCAGGTAAGTGTATAGAGATGAAAATTGGAGCATTAATACCTATTCGGCTTGCCTCAGAGCGATTACCGGGGAAAGCTATTCTCGAGGTAGCTGGCAAGCCTCTTGTGTGTCACCTTCTGGATAGAGTATTCGCAAGCAGGTATATTTCTGATAAGCGAGATGTGATTGTATGTACGACTGAAGATACATCGGATGATATGCTTGCCCACATTGTAACCAGCTATGGTGCCTCTATATTTCGAGGTAGCACCGATGATATTATTAAACGCTTTAATGATGCAATTATAGAACATAAGCTTGATTATATCCTGCAGGTAGATGGAGATGATATACTTTGTGCAACAGAGTATATGGACTTAACTATGGAGTCTCTTCTTGGAAATGATTCCCTGGATATTGTTACGTGCGAAGGTTTACCTCTAGGGATCGCATCCAAGAGCTTTACTCAAAAAGCAATGGCTAAAGTTTATGAGGTATATCAAACAGATAAGAATGACACAGGCTTTATTTATTATTTTACGAAGACAGGATTATGTAATCAGGAAGTTATTACAGATGTTTCTCCGGAGCATATTCTAGACGAAGCACGATTAACATTAGATTATGCTTCCGATCTGGAAGTCTTTACCAAAATTATCGAAGCTTTGTACTCATCAGGTGAACTTCTAGAATTTCGAAAGATTATTCAGTATTTGAAGCAACATCCCAAGGTTATGGAAATCAATGCTGGCTTAGAAGATGAGTATTGGCAGAGGACTCGTGATAAAGCTAAACTATCCTTCACGGACGAGGATGGATTAGCTAGGGATATAGAGCTATAGGCTATCCAGTAAGAAGAACTAGCATAAACCAAACAACTATAACAAATAATTTTTGATATAGCAGAAATATCGAAGATAAATATGGAGATCATATGCGATTTTGCACTAAATGTGTCACACCAGACACCAGACCAGATTTAAAATTTGACCGGAACGGTGTCTGCGATGCATGTAGATCGCTAGAGCAAAAACACACTGTTATTGACTGGGATCAAAGAGAACAAGAATTTAAACTTCTGATTGGTAAACATAAAAATGATAACTCTCTTAAATATGATTGTCTGATACCGGTAAGTGGTGGAAAAGATAGTTATTTCACTCTATTTCATGCGAAACAACAGGGCCTTAACCCTTTGTGCCTGGTCTTTGAACCTACATTACCAACTGAAATTGGAAGAAAAAATCTTGATATGTTGCATAAATCGGGAGTTGATCTAATCCATTTTAAGCGAAATCCTATTGTTTACGATAAACTGATCATGGAAGGTTTCAAACGGGTCGGCGACATGGAATGGGCTAATCACATGGGCATTTGGAGTGTCCCCGTACATTTTGCCATTAAATTCGATATTCCGCTTATTTTGTGGGGTGAATCTCCTCAAATGGAATACGGGGGCGCTGAAACTGTCTCTGATATTAATAGAAAAATATTTGATGAAGACTGGCTTAATGACTATGGATGCTTAAATGGACTAAGACCCCAGGATTTAGTGTCGGAACAGTCAGGAATCACGTTAAATGATTTGAAAATGTATGTCTATCCAACAAAAGAAGAAGTGGCTAATTGGGGTGGTCTTGGGGTTTTCGTTGGATACTATTTTAAGTGGAATACAAATGAGCAATTAGATATTATTCAGGATATGGGATGGCAGAGAAGACGTGGTAGAATAGAGGTGTCCTACACAGATCATCAGAAACTTGATTGCCTTTCGATGAATTTACATGACTACTTGAAATATTGTAAATTTGGATTTGGACGAGCTACTGACTCTGCATCATATGATATTCGAAACGGCTATATTGAAAGAGCAGAGGGTGTTAGGCTGGCAGAAAAGTACGATACAACCTACCCGAAAGAAGCTGTAGAAACATTCTGTGAACATTTTGAGATTTCCCAACAAGAATTTAACCGGATTAGTGACGAATTCACAAACAGATCAATTTTTGAAACTAAAAATGGAAAATTCAGCCGTGATATAGATGGCAGCCTGGTAATGAAGGAAAAATACTTGAGACGAAGACAAAATCCTGAAGTTAGCTGGGAACATGAGGTCATTAGGTAGCTAAATTATGGTTACAATTATTGATTACGATGCTGGCAATCTCAGGAATGTGCAGAAAGCTTTTGAGTATCATGGGTGTGAGGCTCGCATTTCAAGTAGGCTAGAAGAGATTGACGAGGCAACAACCCTTGTCTTGCCCGGTGTTGGCCATTTTCAACATGGAATGGACAATTTGGAGAAGACAGGACTAGATGATTTAATCAGGAAGAAAGTTCTGGAGGAACAAACTCCCATATTGGGTATATGTCTCGGTATACAGCTTCTATCAGAAGTTGGATATGAGGATGGAGAGCGGCAGGGACTCGGACTTTTAAAGATGGAATCCAAACCAATAAAGATTAGTGATAAGAAGTATAGATCTCCCCACATTGGATGGAACTCTGTTGAAATATTACCAAGTGCAAAACTTTTTCAAGGTGTTCCGGATTCTGCAGATTTCTATTTTGTCCATAGCTATGCTGTTGAGGTAAGTAATCCAGATATTATCAGTTCCAGATGTACCTATGATGAGACATTTGTAGCCTCAGTAGAGTATAAAAACATCTATGCTACTCAATTTCATCCTGAAAAAAGTCAAATATTTGGTTTACAAGTCATAAAGAATTTTATTGATATCAGTAAAGAGAGTGGTGTGACCAACTCGCCAGTGAATTAATGCTTAAAATTAGAATAATACCTTTATTGATTTTACAAGATGGGCTTCTAAAAAAACCAATTAGATTTAAAAACCCAAGAACTATTGCAAACCCTATCTCCATTGTACGAGTATTTGAAGAGCGCCAGGTAGATGAACTCATTCTGGTGGATAGGGGGTTAACATTGGAGCAAGAAGATGTAGATCCCTATCTTGTCGCAACAATATCGGAGGAATTGTATGTTCCCTTTGCTTATGGAGGCGGTATAAAATCCATCCAGGATATAAAGGGGATTATCAAAGCTGGTGCTGAGAAAGTTGTCATTAATACTGCTGCAGTTGATGATCCTGGATTATTAACAAAGGGAGCCAAACAATTTGGTTCTCAATGTATCGTTGTTTCGATTGATGCATTTCAGCATGACGATGGTAGATATGAAGTACATACTAGAAGTGGCTCTCAGCCAACTGGCCTGGATCCTGTCTCCTGGGCTCAGGAAGTGGAAAAGTTAGGAGCCGGTGAGATACTAATTAATTCAATCAATCATGATGGGGTCATGGAAGGGTTTGATACAAAACTTATCAAAATGGTTTCCGATGCTGTTTCCATCCCGGTGATCGCGGCAGGAGGCGCTGGGATCCCTGAGCATTTTATAGACGCTGTGCAAGAAGGAAACGCATCTGCAGTTGCGGCAGGAAGTATTTTCCATTACACGAAATTTACTCCTAACATGATTAAAGGGGTTCTTAAGTCGAATGATATCCCAGTTCGACAATACCCACGCATAGATTATAGTATTACTTAGGCTTAGATATAGAGAAGACAAGGTTATATGAAAAAAACAACACTTTTAAAAAAAATGATCCACTCAGACGAACTAGAGTTCATTATGGAAGCACATAATGGAATGTCGGCTAAGATTGCACAAGAAGCGGGTTTCAAAGGCATCTGGGGTAGTGGCTTGGCAATATCAGCATCCTTAGGAGTTAGGGATAACAATGAAGCTAGTTGGTCTCAAGTATTGGATGTTTGTGAATATATGAGTGATGCTACCGATATTCCCATTCTCTTAGATGGTGATACTGGGTTTGGGAATTTTAATAATATGCGGCGTCTGGTATCCAAGCTAGAGCAACGTAACATTGCCGGCGTTTGCATTGAGGATAAGATATTCCCAAAAACTAATTCATTTATTGGTGGGGAAACACAACCACTAGCTGATATCGATGAATTCTGTGGCAAAATTAAAGCTGCCAAAGATACTCAAACAGATGATGATTTTAATGTGGTCGCAAGAGTAGAAGCGTTTATTGCTGGCTGGGGTTTGGATGAAGCTTTAAGAAGAGCAGAAGCATACAGAGTGGCAGGAGCTGATGCAGTCCTAGTGCATAGTAAACGAAGTGATGCTTCTGATATTGAAGTATTCATGAAGGAGTGGGGGAATAGACACCCTGTGGTGATTGTACCAACTAAATATTATTCAACGCCGACAGCTCTGTTTAAGGAGCTGGATGTTAGCTTGATTATTTGGGCAAACCACGCCATGCGAGCTTCAATTGCAGCCATGCAAGCTACAGCGAAAGAAATCTATGAGAATAGAAATATCTATTGCGTGCAGGATCAAATAGTGTCTGTCTCAGAAATTTTTCGTTTACAAGGTGCAGATGAATTAAAAGAAGCGGAGAAAAAATATCTTCCAACCAGAGGAAAAGACGTGAATGCTATCATTCTGGCTGCAAGCCAGGGTGATTTAGGGGACCTGACTAAGGAGATTCCGAAAACCTTGATTAAGATTCAAGGTGGGAAATCAATCCTTTCGACGCAAGTAGACAATTTTAAGAGCATAGGGATTAAAGAAACAACTGTTGTGAGGGGCTTTTACAAAGAGAAAGTAAAAGCAGTGAATTTTAGCACAATTGATAATAATGATTATGAGAGTACTAAAGAACTCTATTCACTTTTTTTAGCTAGAGAGAAAATCACTGAGAACACAGTGGTCAGTTTTGGTGACATAATCTTCAAACAGTATATCCTAAACGAATTGCTGAATGACAATAGTGATATCACGATTATTGTCGATGCTGACTGGAGCACAGGAGGGGCTGGTATCGATTATGTTCATACGGATACACCCTATTCTAAAAAAACGTATTCAACACCTGTCAAATTAGTCAAAATGTCCACAAGGATGGGCAAGCTGGATATTCATGGTGAATTTATTGGCTTGTGGAAAGTGTCTGGGAAAGGTTCCATGCTGGTGCAGGAATCTCTCGAAAGGTTAAGCTTAAGGCCTGAATTTAAGCAGCTAATGCTGGAGGACCTTTTTAATGACCTTGCGAACTACACAACAATTTCAGTAAGATATATTCACGGATCCTGGCTTGATGTAGATACAATCGTTGATTTACAAAGGTCGGGTGATTTCTAATGTTGGATACCAACACTTTTGGGAAAGAACTATCTAGCTATGGGTATGACTTCTATACAGGTGTACCCTGCTCCTTCCTAAAGAATTTGATCAATTATGCGATCAATAGCTGTGAGTACGTAGCAGCGGCCAATGAAGGTGATGCTATTGCAACTGCTGCAGGTGCATATGTTGGAGGGAGAAAAACTGTAGTTCTGATGCAAAATTCTGGGCTAGCAAACGCAGTATCTCCTTTGACATCGTTGAACCACCCATTTCAAATTCCAGTTTTAGGCTTTGTCTCCTTGCGTGGTGAAGAGGGGCTAAATGATGAGCCACAGCATGAGTTAATGGGAAAAATTACAACTGATCTACTTGACCTAATGAATATAAAATGGGCATATCTGAGTAATAATTCAGATCAAACCAAGCTGCAGATTGAAAATGCTGACAAGTTCCTAAAGCGAAATATCCCTTTCTTTTTCGTCGTCAAGAAAAATACATTTTCGGAGGAGAAGCTTCAAAAGCAGGAAGTAATAATTAGACACAATCAATATACAGGGATAAAAGAGGGTGCAGACCTCTTACCGCTTCGCAAACGAGCGTTAGAAATTATTAATAAAGCTAAAGATGAGGAGACTGTTTTACTGGCGACTACAGGAAAAACGGGTCGTGAGCTATACGAGATTAATGACACGCCACATAATTTGTATATGGTTGGTTCTCTAGGTTGTATTGCATCAATGGGTTTGGGTCTGTCTTTGGTAAAGGCCGATAAAAATATCATCGTGATTGATGGAGATGGCTCCTTGCTTATGCGTATGGGTAGCATGGCGACAATTGGTCATTACGCTCCAGACAATATGTTGCATATACTGCTGGACAATAATACTCATGATTCTACTGGAGGACAATATACCGTATCACACAATGTTGACTTTCTTCAAGTCGCCTCATCTTGTAGCTACACAAAATCAATTTATGTCCATAATTTAAATGAACTTCAGGACGCTATTACGGCCTGGAAGAGTGATAATAAGCAGCTGACTTTTTTGTATCTCAGAATCAAGGGTGGATCCAGCAAAGCTTTGGGCAGACCAAGCAGCAAGCCATTTGAAGTAAAACAAAAAATGATGAAATTTATAGCTGATCAATAAACAAATTACTATCAATACTACCTAACCAGATAAAATGATAACCACTGCTGTAATCTTAGCTGCCGGTATGGGCAGTCGAATCAAGGATAAGTTCGATGATAGACCCAAAGGATTTATCAATATTGGTGGTCAATCGATAATCGAGCGATCGCTGGATATACTGGAAAGTAATGGTATTACTAAGATAATTGTTGGGACAGGTCATCTTTCAAAACATTATGAAGATTTAGCGCATACTAGGTCAATCACTTGTATGAAGAATACACTCTTTGATAGTTCAGGTAGTTTTTACACACTGTACAATATGCAGGACATTCTGGAAAAAGATTTCATATTATTGGAGTCAGATCTAGTCTATGAGAGTAAAGCGGTGTCTAATATAATCACTCATCCCCGACAAGATGTGATCTTAGCAAGTGGCAAAACTAATTCTGGGGATGAAGTTTTCATTGAAACTGATGCCAATCACTATCTCCGGGCATTGTCAAAGGACGTAGGAAAAGTATCAAATATCTATGGTGAGTTGGTTGGCATCTCAAAAATATCTATAAAAACCTATCAAAAACTATGTACATGGGCTCAGAATCACAGTGAGATTGCTAAACAAATCCATTATGAGGAAGCAATTGCTATTAACTGCGAGGAAAACCCCATATATATTGAGAGGGTGAAAGACTTGATCTGGTCTGAAATTGATACAGCCCAACAGTTTGAAGTAGCACGTGATACAATTTTCCCAAAAATAGTGAGTAAAGAACAATGAAACCTGAAATCGAACGAAAAATATTGCTGAACCCTGGACCAGCGACCACTTCCGATACTGTTAAGTATGCTCAGGTAGTACCTGATATTTGTCCAAGGGAGCAAGAGTTTGGTGTTGTATTGACAAGCCTGCGTAGAGATCTACTAAAGGTTATAAATGCATCAGAAAAATTGTACACTACAGTTTTGTTTGGTGGCTCTGGGACGGCAGTCATGGAAGCTATTATTAGTTCAGTTATGAATCCAGAGAACACACTCTTAATTCTTGTGAACGGGGCTTACGGGCAACGAATGTGTGAGATTGCAGACACCTATAATTTATCATATGAAACGCTGAAAATGGAGTGGGGTAAACCATTAGATTTTGAAGAGGCTGCAAGGATAATTAAGGATAAAAATATTGATCACGTGGCCATGGTTCACCATGAAACAACTACTGGGATATTAAATCCTCTGCAAAAATTTATGGAATTTAAGAATAAATATGGGTGTACACTGATTTTAGATGCAATATCCAGCTATGCCGGTGTACATATAGATTTAAATGAAACCCCCATCGATTATCTTATGTCAACTTCTAATAAATGTTTGCAGGGCATGCCCGGGGTAGCCTTTGCTATCTGCCATAAAGAGAGCCTGAGAGCTCTTGAAAATGTTAAATCCAGGAGCTATTATCTAGATCTATATAAGCAGTACCGTAATCTAGAGGATAAGAAGCAGACCAGATTCACTCCCCCTGTCCAGACCATATATGCTATGCATACTGCCCTAGCTGAACTAATGACTGAGGGTCTGAATAATCGGATTTCAAGATATGAAGAAAACTGGGTAACCCTCAAGGAGGGTCTGGCGCGAATAGGGTTCAAGTTTCTATTGGACTCAGTTGATGAATCGAGGATACTTCTAACTATCATTGAGCCCAAGAATAAAAATTTTAATTTTGAATTTTTGCACGATGAATTGTATTCGAAAGGTTTTACTATCTACCCAGGGAAAATGAATAAAGATAAGACATTCAGGCTTTCAATTCTTGGAGACTTAAACCAGCAGGATGTTAAATTATTTTTAACGACTCTTAGCGAGATACTTATAAGATATGGAATGCTTTTACCACCAAGTGAAGTAGATTAATCATGATTGACATTAGTCAAAATATGTGGTGAAATGAAAGAGGGATTCTCTCAATGAATTATGAGATTTGAGTGTGAAATTCGTAAAATAGACAGACAATAATCAGTATGTCTATCAGTGATAATTAAAAAAAAGTAATATTGATGAGAACTGGAATAGAATGTTAGTTTTGTTTAATGTAGAAGAATTACTCAATATCCCCTTACTTGCAGCGAATTTAGTATTATAAAAATCTATAGTACATAAACTTGAGATTCTACCATGATCCTCTTGGAAAGATATTGGGGACAGGAAATATTGTACGGAGCTCAAAAGTATTTTTATAGTATTTAAATGAACACCTACGTAAGCAAAAAGAAAGGTTATTATGGATGAAAAATTAGCAATCGTTGGTGGTGAACCAGTGTTCGATCTCAATAGACTTAGTATTTATGATCCCATTGGGGAGGAAGAGAAAGAAGCGGTACTCCGTGTAATGGAATCAGGTAATTTATCTGGTTATTTAGCATCTTGGGGCGATGGCTTTCTTGGCGGTCCTGAGGTTCGTCAATTTGAAGAAGAGTGGTCGCATGTATTTAATGTGAGACATTCAGTCTCGGTTAACTCTGCAACATCAGGGTTAATTGCTGCTATGGGAGCTGTAGGTGTCTGCCCCGGTGATGAAATCATTTTACCTGCGATCACCATGTCGGCCACAGCAGCAGCTCCACTTTTTTATGGCGGAATTCCCCGGTTTGTTGACATTGAGAAAGATTACTTTTGCATAGATCCAGATCTCGTACGAAAAAGTATTAATGATAAGACTAAAGCCATAATTGCAGTTAATATTTTTGGACAACCAGCAAGCCTACATGAGCTGCGAAAAATTGCTGATGAAAATGGTATCTTCCTCATAGAGGATAATGCACAAGCTCCTTTGGCAACAGAAAATGGTATTGAAACAGGAACCATTGGACATATAGGTGTTTTTAGCCTGAATTATCATAAACACATACATTGCGGGGAAGGTGGGGTCTGTACAACAAATGATGACGATCTTGCCCTTCGGCTTCAATTAATCAGAAATCATGCAGAAGCATGTGTGGAGGAAGCGCCTGTTAACAATCTTTCCAATATGGTCGGCTTTAACTTCAGAATGACTGAACTATCTGCAGCAATCGGAAGAGAGCAGTTAAAAAAAGCAAAAATAATTATTCAGGATAGAGTGAATTTTGCAGAAAAGATAAATATTGGTTTAGCAGGAAAAAGAGGAATTGACCTGCCTGCCATTCGGGAGGATTGTAACCATGCATTTTATATGTGGCAAGGGTCGTACAAATATGATATTATGGGTATCGATAGGGACTTATTTGCCGATGCACTTATTAAAGAAGGATTCCCAAATTTTACAGGATATATAGCTCCACTATACTGGTTACCAATGTTTCAGCAGCAAATGGCATTAGGTGAAAAAGGGTTTCCTTTTAATTTGTCGGATACTATAAGTTATCAAAAGGGATTGTGCCCGGTTGCAGAGAATTTTCATCTAAAGGAATCAATCGGTTTTGATATTTGTGGGATACGTGCAACAGATGAGCAAGTCGATAAAATGATTGAAGCTTTTCATAAAGTATATTCAAATATTGACCAATTGAGGAGTATAAGAAGTTGGGACCAAAATGATAGGTAGCCAAAAAGTTGTAGCAAGTATTGAAGCTAGAATGTCTTCGACACGACTTCCTGGCAAAATATTAGCTGATATAGGCGGGAAACCTGTTATAGGCCATTTGGTTGATAGATTGAAAATGTGCTCAACAGTAGATGACATTGTAATTGCAACAACAACCAACAAAAGTGACGATAAATTGGTTGAGTGGGCAGACAATAATCATGTACCATGTTTTAGAGGATCTGAGGATGATGTACTTCAAAGAGTACTTGATGCTCACAAATATATGGAGAGTGATATTATTGTTGAGATCACTGGTGATTGTCCATTTACTGATCCTGATATTGTCGATGTGGCAGTTGAAACGTTTAGAGTAAATGATTGTGATTACCTAACAAATTGTGAAATCCAATCTGCTCCGCCTGGGCTATTTGTGCAAGTATTCACATTAGAGTCGTTAATAGAAATTGGACAAACCGTTCTTGACCCAGCTGTTAGAGAGCATGTGTCACTTTACTATTATGAGAATCCGCAGAAATACCAAATCCATCACCTTATGAGCTCCCCAAAATGGAAATTGCCACTAGACACTAGGATATACCTCGATTATCCAGAAGACTTAGATTTCTTACGTGCGGTACACAGCTATTTTTCGGAACAAGATATTGTGACTTATGGAGCTAATGAACTGGTGGAACTTCTAAATGCAAGACCTGCCTTGTTAGACATAAATCGTCATTTAACAGATATTGCTATAAGGTACGATTCGTGATATGTATAATGCTGTATTGATCGGTCTGGGCCGCATTGGGTCACTTTATAATGAGGACTTGAGAATGAATAGGAGCATTGAATATCCTACTCATGGAAAGGTTTTGTCACAGCATCCAGAATATAAATGGATCGCCGCTGTTGACCCTAATGTTGAAGCTTGTCAATACGCAAAAGATGTATGGGGCATTGAGAATGTAGCAACTTCAATTGATCACTTAACCTGCAGGGATAAAGCTGAAATTGTTATTCTAGCAACACCGCCTGATACAAGGGAGGAAATAGTAGAAAAATTCCCTTCACTGGTTGCTATTATTGTTGAGAAACCTTTGGGCAATTCATTAAAGGAGGCTCAATCTTTCATTGAATACTGTTATTCTCGAAATATTCAGGTACAAGTGAATTTGACTCGCCGTTCAGATGAACTGATGAAATCATTATCTGGGAGCGGAATCTACGATCGAATTGGATACGTCCAAAATGTCTATGGAACTTACGGTAGGGGTTTAAGAAATTATGGAATCCATCTAATTGATTTGGTCAGATTTCTTATCGGAGAAATTGCAACTGCCCAAGCTATTGCTAAAATTGACGACTTGGATGAAGGACCAATGGAAAATGATTTAAATATTATATTTGTTCTTGAAACCTTTGATAATACGAGAATTATATTTCAGCCGCTGAATTTCAACCACTATCGTGAAGGTCTTATCGATATTTGGGGAGAGAAAGGTCGTATCGAAATAACTAACGAAGGCTTAACCTATTGTGAGACACCAAGTGGGAATTGTCGATCTCTTGAAGGGGCTACAGAATTGGTTGCTGAGAAAAGATATTACAAAAAAACTGGTTATGGAGTTTCACTATACAATTTGTACAGCAATTTGATATCAACATTATCAGGAGATACTTCACTTGATTCACCAGGAAGCTCAGCATTAGTATCTGAATCTGTTGTAGAAGCTTTGTTCAAATCCTATGAGATGGGTGGGTCAGTGGTAAGGCTCAATTAGGTCATGGAGATATTATTTTTTGTAGAAGATCCTGGAGCTGCAAATTTTATACTTGATATTCCCCAAAAAGTATCGAATGAGGGTGTTGTAGCACAACTTTTTGCCAGCAGCTTCGCTTCAGAATTTCTGCTAAAGCGAAATGTGGCATTTATTGATTTGAATAAAAATCAGGAAGCAGCGGATATACTAATTAAATACTCACCCAAATTAATTGTTGTGGGGACTTCCCAAAACTCTCGATCTATTGGACTCGATTTAATTGACTGCGGAAAAAGGCTAGGTATCCCAACAATAGGTTTTGTTGACTCACCTGCTGATTGTGATTACAGATTTAGAGGTCAGTCAAAAGACCCGCTAAAACATGAGCCAGATTGGGTTTTAGCTCCTGATAACTTTACGAAATCAATCCTGGTTCAATTAGGATTTCGAAAAGAAAAAATTGATATCTGTGGGAACCCAAATTATAAAAGAATATTAAAACTGAAGAGTGAGTATGATAAAATTGGGGTGAAAAAGTTACGCCACGACCTTAATATCAAAGATTCAGGTAGTCCTCTAATTATTTTCATCGACGAACATTTGAATTCTCACGATAAACGTCTATTCAAATCAGAAGATTACTTATTTTCAGGCAATCAGAACGCCAAGAATAGAAATGAAATAATACTTAGTGAATTATTACTGGCGTTGAGATCATGCAAAATACCACAAAATATAATTGTTCGACTTCATCCAAAATCTAACGAATCTGGGTACAATATCTTTAAAAATCAAATTCAGAGTTTCAGCTCTGAGAATGATCCTCTAAAGGTGCTGTATTGTGCAGATATAGTTGTAGGTATGACGTCTATGCTACTCGTGGAAGCCTTATTATTAGGGAAAGATGTAATCTCAATCATTCCAAGAGAAGTTGAGTTAGCTTGGGCACCTCAACTGTTGTGGGAATATATTCGCCCTGTGACTAACTCAAATGATCTTCGGCAGGCCTTACTTTCTAATTCTCGCATGGGGGAGCTAGCAAATTCTGGCAGCAGGAAAATGAGAAAAAAAACTGAAGCAGATATTGTTAATTGTATACTAGAGAAGTACAAAGAATATGCCTGATATTAATACAGAAAGATTGATAATACAGAAATTCACTGAGGAATATCTAACCAATAATTATGTAGATTGGTTGAATGATAATGATATAGTAAGGTATAGTGATCAGAGATTTAAAAAGCACAGTATTGATACATGTAGACAATATTGGCAGTCTTTCAAGGGATCTCCAAATGAGTTTTGGGCGATTTTGGAAAAATGTAGCCATAAAATGCATCATATAGGAAATCTTACAACTTATGTTGATGAGAATCATGGACTCGTTGATATAAGTATTATGATTGGTGATAAATCTTTGTGGGGGCAAGGTTATGGTCTTGAAGCATGGTCTGGAATGTGTAAATATTTACTTGGAATAGACAGCACTAGAAAGATTACAGCGGGGACGCTGGCAGTGAACACTCCGATGCTAAAAATATTTAAAAAGTCAGGAATGGTTAAAGACGGTATAAGGAAAAACAATTGTCTTTACAACGGAAAACCAGTTGATATGATTTATTACACAATATTCAATAAAGATTAGACACTGTAATTCAGAGAATGGATCAAGTAACTATTAAACAAATGTTACTAACTAATTTATGAGTGCGAAGATAAATATCGGATGGTATACCCGTGATGGAGATCTAGAGTATTTTGCGAAGGTCAGCAAAAAACTACTGGTTGAGGACCATGAAATAAAATCCCACTATATTTGTCACACGCGTGCAGAGTATAAAACTCTTCAGAATCAATTTGATGTATTTGCTGATGTTCTCGGTGATTATACCCATGATATATCTATTAGCGATAAAGATGATATTAAACATGAGCTTAATCGCATACGGAATCAGTACCCATTCATGCCTATGCGCAAGCTAGTATGGGGTGATATGTATGAGTTGAACAGAAGTGACCGAGAATTAGCCATTGATATTGTGTCTCATTTCAAGTTCTTTGAAAAGTTTTGTATAGAAAATAAAATTAAAGTAATTGTCTCAGAAGGCCCCGGTATTTTGGCGACAAATATCCTCTGGACGATCTGCCACAAACATGATATCCTATTTGTGGAATACACGCCAGTAGGACTTCCTGGCAGAAAGAACTTTCGAACAAGCTGGGAGGATGGTATCCATGGAATAGACGCTATTATTTCCAATGTCCAGGTAGATGAATCTTCTGATTATTACCATAAGGCTGAGGAATATTTAGATACCATAAAAAGTAAATATACTCCACCTCCATATGTTGGTATTGATCTTAATACTGGCAAAAAGATTAAAGCAAATCAATCATACTGGTCATTCCCGAAGAAAAGCATTGGTTTATCAACTATCTTTAAAGCTTATGGTCGAGCAGTTGACCGGCGTAATAATAATAACTATTACCTGTCTAAAAGGAAGGTGTTCCAGCCCTATTTAAAGTGGATTACAACAGGTTTTAGACACAAACGCTTAAAGTATAGTAAGCTCTTTGCAAATCAGAAATCATTAAAAACAGGAAAATATTTCTTTTTCCCACTTCATATTTTGCATGAATGGTGCGATTATCCTTGGATGGGTCCGCGTTATAATAAAATTGATGAAGTTATTGGAATGGTATCAGATTCATTACCGCTAGGCTATCAACTTGTGGTGAAGGAGCACCCTGCATTATTTCCTGAGAAATCAATTAAGTTTTATAAAAAACTAAAAAGTATTAGAAACGTGATTCTGCTTGGGCCATCAGAAAATACCCATAGTATTATTAAGAACTCAGCAGGTGTGGTCACACTGGGAAGTACTTCAGGGTGGGAGTCATTTCTCATCGGAAAACCTGTGTATTTACTAGCTGATTCATGGTATCGGAATTTCCCGGGTGTTAAGAGAGTGGAAAATATTTTTCAGTTAGTGACATTACTTCAGAATCATGATCAGGTAATATTACCTGAACGGGCGGAAAAATTGAAAATCATATACTCTTTATTTCAGTCCAGTTTCCCAGCAAAGCATTATCCTATAGTTGAAATTAACTCAGAATGGAATGTTGCGCAGAGCTCGACCGCTATTGGGGAATTAATCGCTGTGGAGTTTGGGAATGAACAAACTCGTAATGCACAGTAATATTAGAGTATTGAAATGGTTACAATAATGTTTGGGGTATCTGCAGATGTTGTAAAAGGCAGGGAAAGTACTATTAGAAAATCATGATGGATTTAGACTCAAAAAATATTTTACTAAAAATGCTCGCTGCGACCAACAAAGTTTTGAATGATCTCAACATCGAATACTGGTTAGATTGTGGAACACTATTAGGTGCAATTCGCGATAATCAGTTAATTAGTTGGGACAATGATATTGACCTGGGTTGTTGGAAGACAACAAATGACTATGAAATCAAACAAGAGTTGAAAAGTAAATTTGAGGAGTTGGGTTATGAGGTTTTTCTCACAGACCATTACCTCAATATACATTTAAAAGATCATTCTGATTTGAATATGGACCTAAACTTCTACACAGTTGAAATTGACCATGCCGTGACACCTTCAAGTTCACTATACCCGTATCTAAATGATAGTTGGTCAAAGTTAACCAACCATATGATTAAGTCAGTGTATAATGGGAAGTACTACCTCAAGCGATATTCACGAGCTGTCAGGTTGCTATTCAAATTAGTGTTATGGTTACACAATGTCCTGTTTTCATTATTCCCATCAAAATTAAAATCTAAATATTTGAATGCGTTAATTAAGCTGAGGAAAAAAACCTCCAACCACAAAGCAGAGGTTGTTCCAAAGATCTACTTCGAAGAAATCAAATTCATCCAAACACTAGATGGCGAGTATCCAATACCAGAGGAGGCTGATTCTTACCTGCATTACCGATATGGTGAGAATTGGAGAACCCCTGTCCAAAACTGGGACACCTTTTCAGAAGATGGAACAGTAAGGTAGATATTACATAAATGATTAAAGGGTATATAAAAGATTTATCAAAAAATTCGATCTATTATGGACTGGGAAGTGGCGTAAGGCGGTTTTTTGCCATTTTCACTGCTCCAATAATGACCCGCATATTTACCCCAGCTGATTATGGTGTAATAAGCCTGGTCTCAACAACGGTAGCTTTCGCAGGTATGATCATTACCCTTGGAATTAGTGCTGGAATATTTAGGCATTATTATGAAGTAGATGAACAAGATCGCAAGCGGTTGCTGTTTTCTGGAATAATTTCTCAAACCATCATAATTGGGTCAATTATAGCTATTATATTTCTCTTTATTGATCGGATATCGATTGAAATATTTGCTTCTGACCAATATGCATACATCTTGAAACTTGCTCTCGTGCAGTTGTTTATTGTTGAGCTATTTGAACATTTTATGACCTTGTTAAGATATCAGAAAAAGCCACAGCTATTTCTGAAGATATCATCTATTCAAATTGCTTTGAATCTATTTTTTTTACTCTTCTATGTGGCCTACTTAAAGTTAGGTATCCCAGGTGTATATTACGGGATTATCACTGCTTATTTATTTCCCCTATCCATTTTAGTGCTCAAACAATATAAGTACTATTCATTGAATCTTGACCTCAGGTACGTAAAACAATGCCTACTATTTAGTGTCCCATTGATCCCAGGCTGGTTTGTTAATATGTACCTGGCTAGATCTAATAAATTTTTCCTTCAATCCTTTCACTCACTTGATCAAGTTGGTCTCTTCTCAATCAGTGAAAAAATCGCAGGTATAGTAGCGTTATTTATGACGGTGTTTTTTATGGCTTGGAACCCAATGTCAATGGAGCTAATCAATCAGAAGTCTAAGCACCACCTGTATGATAGTATTGGGAGATTGTTTCTCTTTTGTGCCTCAGTTTTAGTGCTGGGGATTACATTTTTTTCAAAAGAAGTGTTAATCATTTTGACAACTGAGACCTATTTCTCAGCCTATAAATACGCAGGTTTAATTGCCTTTGGCACGTTAACCTTCTATCTGAATTATTTCTTGGGGCAGGGAATTATTATTGCTAAAAAAACCGTTTATCAATCTCTTGCTAGATTGTTTGGTGCACTAGTGGCAACGATGTTATTCTTAAAGTTAATCCCTGTTTATAGTGGATATGGGGCAACTATTGGAACTATTGCGGGGTATGCAACTGCATCACTATTGATGATCATATTTAGCGAAAGATTGTATCATATTCCTTTTGACCTTAAGCGTATTGCAGCGGCATACATTTTTACCTTGTTGATGATCACAGCCTACCTGATTTCTTCTACAGAAAATACTGAACTTTCATTTATTCCAATTGCCATAAAAGTTGGGGTGGTTGCTATTTCAACGGTTATACTCGCAGGAATTACTTTCAATTCAACGGAAAGAAAAAAGATATACACTTATATCAATGAAAATATAAAATTATCAAAATGGGTGATCTTATTCAAAAACTCAAGATAACAATACTAACTCCCTCGTTCAATCAAGGTGAGTATATAGAGCAGACGATAAAATCTGTGATGGATCAAAATGTTGAAAATGTTGAACACATAATTATTGACGGTGGATCAACTGACAGTACAATAGCAGTACTAAAGAGATATTCACACTTAAAATGGGTGTCTGAGCGAGATGAAGGTCAAAGTGACGCACTAAACAAAGGGCTTGCAATGGCCACAGGCGATATCATTGGCTGGATCAATTCTGATGACTATTATGAACCAAATATATTTGAGAATGTACTCGCTCATTTTCAGGACTCCTCTGTTAATTGGATTGTTGGACATTCAACGGATCACTATGAAGGTGAAAACCAGTTTAGAAAAGTTGAGAGCAAGCTTATTAATTACAGAGAACTCTTAAAGGGATCTGAAAAAACTAGACAACCACCTACCTTTTATAGGGCAGCGACACTAAATGATGTTCATGGGTTCAATAAGAAGCTGCATTATGTAATGGATTTTGACCTTTGGATTCGATTATCTAAAATATCTCCGCCAAAAATGGTGAGTACTTACTATTCTTATTTTAGGATACATTCTGAGCAAAAAACCAAAACCAGAACATACCTATTGGGCTTTATTGAGGAAATAGATAGTGTCTTGAAAAAAGAAAGTGTGCCTTTTGTGAAACGGAAGTTAATCCTTTTTAAGCGATACAAGGGGTACATCAAATTACTGGTAAAAATGGTATTGGTGAAAGTGCACCTTTTAGATAAAAAATATCTAGTTATGAATTATAGTTCTAGGAAGTGGAGTGCTGAGTGAAAGTAGCTACTAGTGTTGTATAGTGACTAGTTTAGAACCATTAAAATGATCAAAAAGGATCAGAGTAAACACGTGCAACAATGACGTTTAGCGTTTATGTGCTGAGCAGCACTAAAAACCTTTCAAAGAATATTATGTCGTTTGGCCTGTTTATAGGTACCAATGTCGGCTGATTTAAATAATAAGTGGTATGATGGATACAAAAGCAGTAAGCCTGTATAAAAATATTTCGATACTTATTCTCACACTCATGTCACCATGTTTGTTGGTCGATGAAGTCACTGCGAGCATGGGTAGCCCGTTTATCTATCGTTCGGCAATTATGTTCAACCTCCTTATTTTAGCGTTACTATCACTTCAATCTTCAAAAAAATGGAATTTTAGCAAAGACCAAAAAACAATATTGATCTATTTTGTGTTGGCAATTGGATATTATTTTATCCTTGGTATTACTGTCTATCCTGGTACTGGATTTACGACTAAAACTCCTGTCAAAAACTTAATTATGGGTATTTTCATCTTCGTAATTATTAATAAGCAGGGCTTTAATCTGAAAAGACTATCAGATTTATTTGTTAATCTTGCATTTATATTATCGCTACTTGCTGTAATGCAGTATGCCTTGTATTATTATGATCTAATTGAACTTGAGAGGTACATTTTGAAGTCATATTCACCAGGTGACTATCGCTATCTTGGTATAGGTGGATTTATAGACCCCGATTATATGACAGGAAATATTTACAGAGTAGAATCATTTTGGCGTGAACCATCTAGATTTGCACAATTCCTACAAGTTCCATTATTTATAGCCATCTATAGATTTATCAATAAAAGAGTATTCGGAAATATGGTAGTACTAACAATAATAGCTGTTGCATTTGTATTAACATATTCGGTTGCAAATTATTTTAGTTTTATTATAGCACTTATATTATTTTTCTCAATCTCAAGGAAGGATACCCTCGGAAATATTAAGGTATTCAGAAGAATGGTTAGTCTTGCATCGATTGTTGTACTGGTGTACCTGTTAACAAGCTTTTTCACATACACAAATACATATAAATACCAGGCATCAAAACAGGTACTTGAAAAGAGAACGTCAAAACAGCTTGTTAATAGAATCGAACGGTTTGTGTTTGCATCCTCTGTATTAGATGTAAGTATATTTGGTGATCCCACAATAAGGCTCAATTGGGATAGAAATCCTTCCGCTATTGGAATGCTATTTATTTGGGGGGGGATTCCAGGTGTACTTTTAAGTTTCGCCTACTCTAGAATATTCTATAGCTTGGTCATTAGGTCTATGAGGAAAAGTAGATACAGCATAATATATGCTGGTAGTATAGCATTCTTTATCGCATTCAACTGGTATGGGTCATATTTTGATACTTATTTCATATTTATTATGGCTTTCTTGTCTTCTTATAGCAGGAATGAATCAAGATACCTAATATCAGATCCATTGACCTGAAAACGTTTGCAAAGAAACTTATAGGTAGATAAAGCTCATATTATGAAAATCTTGTTGTTGACAAATCAGTTTCCAGCAAACATGAACACCAATGGAATATTTAATCTCTCTAGAGCAAAAGCATTACGGAATCTTCGGCACGAAGTAAAAATTATAGTTCCTGTTTCACTCACTCCACCACTCAGATATCTATTACCACTTCCCCGAATTAAAAAAGTATACTCACATATAAGAAGTAAGCTGCAGCTACGCAATAGTGTGGTTGTGAGTGGATTCGAAGTTGTTCACCCACTTTGGTTGTCCCCTCCAAGAAAAATATTTTGGAATAAAATGTCATTGGCATTAAAAATATTCTGTGGGCGATACATTGTGAGAACAATATTAAACTACAAACCTGATTTAATTATTACATCAGAGTTAAATCCATTTGCTGTTTATTCTAAATATATTAAGGCAAAATATAATGGTCCCATATTTTCAATATTTGAGGGGAGTGATGTCTTAATCCATGCAAAAAAGTATAATACTTCTGCACATGTTCATAATCGCATCAAATATAACACTGATAGAATTATCTTAGTATCAAAGAATATGTTCAATTATGTCGCAGATGAGTTTAATTATGATAACATTGTGTACATTAGGAATGGTTATGATGATGAGATATATAACTATGATGCAAACAATAATGAAAAGAGTCCTTGTAAAAGTATAATAACGATTGGTCGCTTACATCCGGTAAAGGGATATGACATCCTCTTAGAGGCTCTTATTGAATTGAAGGATTTCACTCTTACTATCATAGGTGAGGGTAAAATGCGATCAGAATATCAGTCCTATATTCAAAGTCATTCTTTACAGGATAGAGTAACTCTGCTGGGAGAATTACAACCGCAAAGTATTCGAGATTATTTAATCAAGGCAGATATATTTTGTTTGCCTAGTAGGTCAGAGGGGTTACCGGCAACCCCCCTTGAGGCAATGGCCTGTGGACTTCCAGTGGTATGTACAACTGTTGGCGGAATGTCAGAAATAGTAGAGGAAGGGATAAATGGATTCCTCTGTGAGCCTGACAATACCACATCCTTAATAGAAACTATTTTGAAGGCAAGTGATACAACCTGGGACTATGAATCCATTGCAAGTAGGGTAAAAGAAAAATATAGTTGGGACAGATGGGCAAAAGATATAATGCTCTTATACAAGGATGATGATGCTAGAAAAGCATAACCTAATAATGATTGATCAGGATGTACAACTATGCCGATAAAGTATATAGCGCTACTTTCAACTCAAACAGAATTGTCTGGATTAGTGATAATAATAGCATATTAGCATCAAGCTGTAGAACTCTAAGAATGGGGAGATGGAATAGTTGAAGAGAATAGTATTATTTGACCAAGATATGCAACACTATCGTCAAAGTATTTATAATTACTTTGATATTGAATTTCAAAAATATGGTTATTCATTAGTGGTTTATTACGATAGAAAGTTAAATACGGATAATTCATGTTCAATCTTTCACTCAATAAAATACAGCTTCAAATACTTTCTAAATACAGTCAATAAGGAAGATGCAGATATAGTTATTCTTTTCGTTTGGCTTAAATATTATCATCTCTTACCATTCATGGCATACATTAGGATTATTAAACAAAATGTTAAGTTAATAACATGGTCAAAAGGAATCAATATCCATAGACCAAATCAAACAATTAAGAATCAATTGTACTTCCTTAGGCAAAAGTTATCGCACGCTTTGTTACTTTACTCAAAAGAGAACATAGAGCATGTAAAAAATGAATATCATAAGAAATCATTTATTGCACCCAATACATTAAATTTTACAGCTTTCGCTGAAATAAGAGAAACTAAACAAGAATTGAAAGAGTATTATGGATACAAAGGATCAAAAGTAGTATTAATGATTGGTAGACTTGATGTTCATCGCCGAAAACCAGAACTGTTCCTTGAAGTATGTGAAAAATTACAGGATGACGATTATTATGTTATTATAATAGGTGGCGGTCTATCACAAAATAAAGTGGATAGAATATCAAAATGCCCAAATATTGATTATTTGGGTTCCATATATCAGGAAAATATCATAAATAGATACTACAAAATGGCAGATGTATTCTGCATGCCTGGGAGAATAGGTTTAGCTCTGAACCATGCATTTTATTATGAGAACCCTGTCGTTTTGGAGCGAATACCACAAGGAGCTGAGGTTACATTATTTGAGGATGGGAAAAATGGGCTGTATTTTTCTCCAGGTGATGCTAAAGATATGTACAATAAACTAAAAACTATATTATGGGATAAGAATATTGCGGCTAAGTATAGTATAGAAGCAAAGAATAGTGTAGACAAACATGCTTCAATTAACCAAATGTTTGATGGCTTTATTGGGGCAATTAAATATGTTAGTTAAGAGGAACAGGGAAACATGCATACTTTTCAGAATTTAATAGTTTCACTAAATTCTTATTGCGAGTCTGAGAAGTATATCTAGTATAGCTCGATGATTCTCATAGGCTATACAGTATCAATTAATGTACTCCTTGCTGGCCACACGCTATGATTATATAGCCAATGGGAAATTTATGTATAAGTAGTTGATTTATGGAGAATATATTTGTTGAGAACATCATTAAAAAAGTTGGATAATTACTGTTTCCAGAATGAATACAAAGGCTATAGCCTTTACGATTCACACACATCACCAATACCATTTGAGAAATTCGGACATACGATATCGTTTTTGATAAATCAGTTTGTGAAAAGATCGCCTGTAAATATTCGTCAGTCAATAGGCGTTAAGAAGCAGATCAACCCCAAAGGTATGGGTGTATTCCTACATGCTTATACACTACAAAAAAAATATGGTAACCCCCTAAGGCTCGAAGACTTGGATGAAAGGATTGCATACTTCTATGACTGGTTGAAGAACAACTATAGCAGGGGATACTCTGGCCATTGCTGGGGTTATCATTATCCCTGGCCAAAAGGTGATGGAATTGTAGTTCCACAACATACACCGAACTCAGTGGTAACTGCTTTCAATATCCGAGCCATATTCCAATACTATCTTCAAACTAAAGACCCCTCGTGTATGGAAATTATAGATGGTGCCAAAAACTTCATCCTAAATGATATTCCAAGAACTGAAAATGAGGACGGTATTTGCTTTGCCTATACACCGGTAAAAAGGGATATGACCATTAACGCCAATTTATTGGCTGCAGAAATCCTGGCGTATGACGATTATGTACATGGCAAAGACGAATTTCAGGAAACCCTTAAAAAAGTTATTGAATTCACATTGAGTCATCAAAATGAAGATGGATCATGGTACTATAGTCACGACACGGAAACTGGGAAACCCAAAAAACAGATCGATTTTCACCAGGGTTATGTCCTGGAGACAATTAAAAGGTTATGTGATTATTCAAGCCTGAAGATAGATGATTATAGCGACCAAGTAAAAGCAGGGCTCACATTCTATAGAACAAACCAATTTAGAAATGATGGAATGTCATTTTGGAGGTTACCAAAAAAATGGCCAGTGGATATCCACAATCAAAGTCAGGGTATAATAACGTTTTCAGCCTTCAAAGAATTTGCCCCTGAATATCTAAATTTTGCCACAAGAATAGCTGGTTGGACTATTGATAATATGCAGGGTGAAAAAGGTAATTTCTATTATCAGAAATGGCCAATGCTGACAAATAAAGTCTCCTATATGCGCTGGAATCAAGCTTGGATGATGCTTGCTCTTACCGCCTTAATCGGCAATCAAAAATAATGAAGATATTAATCGATATAAATCATCCTGCACATGTTCACTATTTTAAGAATATTATTAAAAACCTAGGACAAAACGGTCATGAATTTTTGATAATATCGAGAAACAAGGAAATTGAACACCACTTATTGGATGCTAATAGCATTCCATTTATAAGTAGGGGTAAAGGTCAAAGCAGTTTATTCGGGAAAGTATTGTACTTTTTTAAAGCTATCCTGATCTTGCTTGTTCATGTCAATAGATTTAAACCAGAAGTAATTGTCAGTTTTGGGACCCCCTATCCAGCAATCGCTGGTTGGCTGATGCGGAGACCTCACATTTCAATAAATGATACAGAGCACGCAAAAGCTCATCATTTATTAACAGATCCCTTTTCTAAGAGCATTTTAACACCTTCTTGTTATCAGAAAGATTTGGGAGAAAAGCAAATCCGATTTGATAGTTATATGGAGCTGTGCTATTTGCGTGACAATTATTTTACTCCTGATCCATCAATATTAGATCAACTAGATGTAGCTAAAGGCCAAGAATATGTCATCTTACGATTTGTCTCCTGGAATGCAGCCCATGACGTGGGACATAGCGGTATCAGTCTTGAGATGAAACGAAAAATAGCTAAGGAGTTATCAAATCATGTTCGGGTGTTTATTTCATCTGAAAGTGAGCTGACGGAAGACTTAAAAAAATATCAGATAAAAATTCCACCGGAGAAAATGCACGATGCTCTATACTTTGCTGCTCTATTATATGGTGAAAGCTCAACCATGGCCTCAGAGTGTGCCTGTCTGGGAACTCCTTCAATATTTTTAGACAATGATGGTAGGGGATATACTGATGAAGAAGAGGAACGATATGGGCTCGTATTTAATTATTCTGAATCACTACTAGACCAAACTAGATCACTCGAAAAGGCGATTGATATCCTCAACACACCAAATAGAGAGATTGAATTTCAAAAGCGACACCAAAAAATGATAGATGAGAAAATTGATCCAACAAAGTTTATTGCATGGTTTATTGAGCAGTATCCAATGAGTCATCAGGAAATCAAAAACAATCCTGATCTTCCCAGTCGGTTTATGGATAGTCGATAGCGGAGGTTTTAACAATGATATCCCATTGTTTTTCACACATTACTATTGAGTAGGCAATAACCTTGGTCTGAAGTAAACAAGATTCTGCTCTTGTGATTATGATGGAGTTGATTACTTTCTTTTTGGGGCGAACAACAATGCATAATAATCGTGTCGGCATTGAATCAGCGAAAAAGACTTTGTGAGAATAATTGGTTGGTATATTATCATGTGAACTAATATGCAATATCTAATTATATGATGCAGATCATAGCATCTTGCGTTAGAAACTAGATATTATTACCTCGGTGTATTGATGCAGATAATTCGTAAATAGGGATATATGAGAAAGACTGGTCAAAAATTAACCTCTATTCTATTACTCTTTGATATTTTGGCATTGAATAGCTCGATCTGTCTAGCCATTATCTTTAAAAATGGTTCATTTGTACTGACTGAGACAAACGAGTTCATTTTCCTAATTTACAATGCCATCTTTATCATCACCGTATTGCTTTATGATAAAAATGTTATTTTAAAACGACGATATGCGTACCAGCGGCTCATATTCCAGTTCAAGAGCTCGCTTTTGTTGTTGGCAATGATATCTGTAGTCATTTTATTGTTCAAATTGACTCACCTCTCACGTCTAGTGCTTTTTGGGACTGCTCTCATATTTTTAATTATCAGGATCATAACAGGTCTTCTACTTTATAAATTTTTAGCGATCCTCAGAGCACGAGGGCGAGCCCTTAAGAATTTAGTGGTACTAGGCGGGAATGGAATTTCTGATCATATTAAGAACTATTGCAATCAGCATCAGTATCTTGGTTATAATGTTGTAGCTGTAATTTCTACTGAAGCGGATGACCATAAAGGCATGAGCAATAGTGATGATATTCTGAAAAAGTTAGTCAATGTTTTTGAACGGCTGCAGGTGGATGAATTAATTATTAATATTCCAATGTCAGAAGGCGAAATTATTAATGAGGTAATCGGTACTGCAGATAGGTATGGTAAGCGCGTAAGGCTTGTACCGGATTATTACCGAGTTCTGAGGGAAACATATAAAACTGGCATGTTTGCTGATATGCCAGTGATTAATATTCGTGAAATCCCCTTGGATAATATTATCCAATCTTCTATTAAACGTTTATTTGACTTGGTTTTTTCCGGAATTGTGCTCCTGATACTTTCTCCAATATATCTCGTGTTGTCCATTCTTATTAAGATTACCAGCAAAGGTCCTATTCTATATAACCCTGTGAGGGTTGGACTTTACGGAGAAACCTTTAAAATGTACAAATATAGAACGATGTACTTTGATGAAGGCCAAGACTTTGCAACAAAGTCAACAGTTCAAGATGATCCGCGCATTACCCCCCTAGGGAAATTATTACGAAAATATAGTTTAGATGAGCTCCCTCAATTTTTAAATGTTTTCCTGGGGCAAATGAGTGTTGTTGGTCCAAGGCCGCATAGAGTCTGGTTAAATGAAAAATTGAAAAGAGAAGTTCAAAATTACATGGTCAGACATTACCTTCGCCCAGGAATTACAGGATGGGCACAGGTAAATGGTTGGCGGGGACCAACAACTACTGTGGAAGAGAAAAATCAACGTACCCGTCATGACATATGGTATCTAGAAAATTGGTCGTTTCTCCTGGACTTTAGGATAGTACTCCTCACTATTATTGGGAAGAAAGCCAATCAAAACGTTTTCTAATTACTTATGATTGCGAGATCGACATTTACCATATCAGATCAAGGCAATAGGCTTTGAGAGATAAGCTCTAAATGAAAATTCTGCATAGCTTACTTATCGCTATAATGCTTTGTGCAGCCCAATTGGCTTTTGGCCAATCTTTACCCACAGAACATTGGGCTTATGAGTCAATTCGGAAGGTTCAAATACTCGGAGGTCTACCAAATTTACCATTGGGATCTATACCATATTCTCGTGCAGACATTGCTTCTGGATTAATTGAAATCGATGAGAATCACGATGCTCAACTAATTAAGCTTCACCCAGAATACAACCATTTACTCCAAGAGTTTGAACCTGAAATTAGGGAACTTACAGGATTGATATCAGGACCCAGTAATGAGTCTATTTATAGTAATATGGGTCTTCTGTCAAGGACAAGTCTGGATGACTCACCACAACTAGTTATTCAAGCAAGAGCCAGCTATAAAATTCATTCACATTTAAGCCTACAGTATGGTGCAATCATGGATCAAGGGTTAAGTAACGATCCAAACTATATCGGCTATGAGTGGAGAGGTCTTACAGGCTATCAAGATCAAATGTTTCTTCAATTCGAGCGGCCGTACACTAAAACAATGCTTGGAAGAAATTATATTAATTGGGGATTTAGTCATGGGGGGGGAGTATTTATCACTGACAACTCCAGACCATTTGACATGGTGAAATTGACTATAGATGGTAAGATGATACATCTGGAATCTTTTGTCGCTCAACTGGATCAGATGTCGGATGCTGAGCGATACCTGGCTGCAACCCGCCTAGCTATTAAGCCTCATGAATCAATCATTCTTGGTTTTGGGCAGTCTTCCTTGTATGGTGGAATTAATCGTCCCTTGGACTTTACGCTTTCAAATCCGCTGGCCTTTTACTCCTTTTCACAAGATAATGACTTAAAATACACGAATATGATGTTGTATGCGGATTTTGCAGTGAGTATTAATCAAACGTATCGAATCTATGGTGAATTACTGATTGACGATTTTCAGGTTGATAGAGATGAGCAATCAGATCTTGAACCAAATGAAATTGCCTTTATTGTCGGTGGAGAGGGAGTCAGCTTGTTCGATAATTTAGATTTCTGGATCGAGTACACCCAAGTTCGAAATCGAACTTATAACGTACCGGAAATACGACCCTGGGAGAAATTCCTTCATCGGGGTGAACCGATAGCTCATACCTTAGGTACAGATTTTCAACTTTTGGCAGCCAATAGCGAGATTTGGATTTTTCCAAGTGTCCAGAGTTACATTACCCTTTCAGCACTAAGAAAGGGGGAAGGCACAATTGATGGCCTTTTTACTGAACCGTGGATGGCTGATGATGTTAGCCTGGATACTGGATATTCTGAGAACATTCCATCCGGAGTAATTGAGACAACCTATTTCATGGGGATGGGTATATTGTGGAGACCTCAAAATTATTATTACCTTGAGCTTGAAATTGGCTATGAGGACATTAATAATGAGTATAATATTCGTGGTCAGAATAGTGCTGATATGACGGCATTATTTCAGTTAGCTGTTGATTATGATAAACTATTTTTACTCAATAAATAACTTTCTGCTTAATCATTGAAACTAATGTCCAGTAAGGGTCACTCACCGTTGCTCCTCGATCAATAGTACAACATGCAATAGCACTGTTAGAGTAGGCTGCAGAGTAAGCAGATTGGCTTGGTCGTCAGATAAAATATTATATTTTCAGATAAAAAAAACCCACCGATTGGTGAGGTTTTTTTATAAATATCTAAGCAGGTAATCTTAGAATAAATCTCCTAAATCATAACTAACATATAAGCCAATATTAACCCACATCATTATGCCGTCATCACCTTCAACTTCAGCTTTGTCTAAATCTATAACAATGTTTGATCTAACATAGGGTTTGACAACAATGGGCATATCTGGAATAGCATAGGAATAAGTAGCTCCGGCTGTAGCACCAGGACCGCCACCATACCAGCCTGCACCCAGCTCAACTGCCACTGGACCCTGTGCGGTTTCAAGCACTGCAGTATTTACTGTGGCTAGAATCGCTGGACCTTCAGCCTGTGTCCCAAAAGTGTAGTAGCTGGCTTCAAATCCGAGACCCATTTCAAATGGACCCACTGAAAAACCGAATGGGGTTGATCCAACAATACCGAATACGGGTGTAGCTTCATTATCAGATAAGCTACCAAGGCCGATAGGATAACCAGCCATAAGACCAACAGTATATCCAACAGCGTTAGAGCCAGTCATTGAGACTTCTTCTGTGCCTTCTTCAGCCAGCATGGCTTCCAAAGCATCGCCGGAATCTTCCATAGGAGCTTCTTCAACAACAGCTTCTTCAATGTCAAGCATCTCATCCATGGCCATGGTGTCAACAGCAGCAGTATCTGCAACCATCTCCATACCCACCTCTTCTGTTGCCACTTCCATGCCTTCCTGACCGAATGCAGCTACAGCTAAAACCAAAATAAATAGTAACATAAAACGTTTCATGTTTCCTCCAAAGTCCTTCATTTTCAAATAGGTCAGGACGACCCTTATCTTCTATAACCTAGAACTGACCCCTAGAAGGGTCGTCTCTTTCTTGATAGTGCGCGAATAATACTCTTAAAAGGCTTAAAATGCAATAATCAATGCAATTATTATGAGGTAAAATATATCCATGTGATATATGCACAGAAACACCATTTAAGCGTATTAGCACGGCTAATAAAAACCGATTAGACTCAGATTAAAAAAGTGTGCTGATATCGTAACTACCCATGATGCCAATATTGAACCAGGCATAGGATGGTGTATCCCCAGTATCAGTTGGAATGACCCCACTGTCTAGAGTTGCATTAGCCCGGATATAAGGTTTAACAACTAGAGGTAATTCATGGAAAGCATAATCAAAAGCTAGGCCAGCTGTAACTCCAATGCTTGCCCCATAATATCCTGCGCCCACCTGGGTAGAGACCGTTCCATGTGATGTTTCATAGATGGATGTGTTGGCAGTTCCAATAAGATATATGCCTGATAGCTCATTACTGGATGTAGATGATGCGAACATGAACCGTCCCCATTGAACACCAAAACCGATTTCAAAAGGTCCTATTGCAGCTCCATAAGGAGTATTAACTACAACTCCGTATACAAAGGAACTCTGATCAAAACCAGCACCGAGCCCACCATGCTTATAAGCAGGATAGCCTAGATCTAATCCAGCAGTATAGCCAATGAGAGCAGCCCCGATCGCCTCAATATCTATTGGAATTCGTTGGTTCTTTTGATCATCAGCGAAATCTGAACTGGTAGAATCTGCACTTTCACTTAATAGAGATTTATCCATCATATACTCATAGCCACTGGAATCAGTATTAAGATAATAAGCAGAACTATCCCCAGCCATTTTCTGACCGAGGGTGTCAGGTTCAATTCCAAAGTCTAAATTGGTCTCACCCAGCTCAAAGCCAAGTGTATCTATACTCTCTTGACTGTATCCACTCACAGATAAAACAATAAATAACAAAAAGATAAATCTTTTCATTTACTCTCCAAAACCCTCAATATCCCCATATCAATTTATTCTAAATCTTACACCATGCACTGAAATAGACATAATGAACTGCCTCTTTCTGCAATGTGCAACCTTATACTTAAAAGTTTGCTTAAGAGCAAGCAACATTTTGCCAGTAAAACTTGATTTTGTAACCCCATTCTGATCCAAGAGCTACAGCGTCCCATCTGCTTGACCCTACCATGGAAACACCTTTGCTCGTCTTCGAGAGCTCAAACCCATAAACCCTCAACTAACATACAGCTTTGGGAAAGATACATTTGCTTTGAGTAAATTTGCCTTATTCCAAGGGATTGTACAGACGCAGCATGCTGCGTCTCTGCAGATGAACAACTAACTACACGACTCTGGGTTCTATACTCATTTTCTTTTTACCATTTATTCAAACTCCTGACCCTCCCAACTATCTTGAGGCGTATTCCTCTAAAAGCTGAACAATCCGCTCCGCACTGTTTCCATCCCAATACTTGGGAAGCTTGGTCTCTTTTTTTGATGCTGACAGACATGCTTGAGCGTAGGTGAATATTTCATGAGGTTTGATCAATTGATTGCTGCCTTCCCAGATGGTCACTGGGCGCTCTGTGCTGGGGCGGACTGTTAAACAGGGGATTTTCAAATAAGTTGTTTCTTCCTGAATGCCACCTGAGTCAGTAATAACAAGCGCACTTTTACTCAGTAGTTTCATAAACTCCAGGTAGGTCAGGGGTCCTGTCAAATAAATGTTGGGTGCTTTCACTAGCCGGTCCATCAGCCCAAATTGCTCCAGCATTGACTGTGTCCTGGGATGGATGGGAAAAATGATGGCCACCTGGTCTGAAGTCTTTATCCATTCATCCACCAATGTTGTTAAGACTGTCTTGTCATCAACATTCGCTGGACGATGAAAAGTCATGACAGCGTAATTACTCTCGTTTTTAAATACTGAGTTATTGATCTTCTCACCATTTAAATTGGCGAGATTGAGTTCAATCTTTTCAGAAGCTCCCAGCTGAGTGACCAGACTGTCGATCATCAGGTTTCCCAACATATGAATTTTATCTTCCTGGATGCCCTCTTGGATGAGATTCTCTGAAGCATCTGAAGAAGTTGTGATAAACAGATTAGTAATGGCATCAGTGACCAAGCGATTGATCTCCTCAGGCATTTCCCGGTCGCGGCTACGAAGTCCTGCCTCATAGTGGGTAATAGAGATATGCAGTTTTGCGGCAACCAGGCTACAGGCAGCTGTGGAATTTACATCTCCCACTACCAGTACCATATCAGGTTTCTCCTCAAAACAGACCTGTTCAAATCGCTCCATGATACGCGCAGTCTGGACTGCATGACTTCCCGATCCTACTTCCAGATTGATGTGTGGTTTGGGAATATTGAGTTGCTCAAAAAAGGAGTGAGACATCTTTTTATCATAATGCTGACCCGTATGGACCAAGAGAGCCTCGATTTTAGGATGATCTTCAAGCGCATGCATGAGAGGTGCGATCTTCATGAAATTTGGACGGGCACCGGCAATCAGGATAATCTTGTATTTATTTGTGTTCAATTGCATCTCCACTTTTTCAGCCAATAAAGTAATTGGAGTGAGGTTAATCATAGAGCGTTATTTTTAGATTGAGAAACCGTTAAAACGGTTTGACCAGCCATAATGTTGATATAGCCCACCAACTGAAGTTGGTGGTTAACGAGACGAGCCAAATTTAGGTATCGTCTCAGTAACACCTGACTTTAGTCGGGTGTTATGATAATCATAAAAGGGTGCCTAACCGTTTTAACGGTTTCTGAGACCTACTCTATTGAAAGCCCTAACCTCCCAACATACAAACCTCCCAACTCCCCAACTTGTCGCGTCGTAGTTCCAAGGGAACGAAGGCGGACCCCCAAACCTTTATTCATCGTAGGTCTGGACTTTACCGGCGTAGTTGGGAAGCGTAGATGGAAGACCGTAGATGAACCAAACTCTCCAACTGACAATAATAACTTTGGAGAACATAGCCCCGCCTTTATATTGGCGCGCTTTTTACCCGCAGACAGTTATGTCAGAGGGGAACCACGGCAATGCTCTTGTAGCAACGTCGGGTTAATATTGATAGAATTTTTCCCGAACAAATGAATCGGGATATGAACTAAAGTTTAAGTATGAAGGATTGGTCCTTATGTCTGGAACCTTGCGGATGCGTGTCTTTT
>Ga0233447_1000403_pt1 | contig 50312 bp, 40 predicted proteins | sample SI_124_October20_3_FD_183014 | JGI IMG/M metagenome (GOLD analysis project Ga0233447, IMG submission 183014) | Seawater microbial communities from Saanich Inlet, British Columbia, Canada - SI_124_October2016_135_MG | ecosystem: Environmental > Aquatic > Marine > Inlet | place: Canada: British...
TTCGTTATGCTATGGATATCTCCAAAATCAGAGCAGATCTGGGCTGGGAACCCTCCCATTCTTTTGAGGCAGGTCTCAAAGAAACCATCCAATGGTATCTAGATAATCAGGACTGGTGGAAAGCTTTGCAGCAAAAACAAATTTATGAACAAGAAAGATTGGGTGTGAAATAATGAAGGGCATCATTTTAGCCGGAGGCTCCGGGAGCAGACTACATCCCGTTACAAGAGTAGTTTCCAAACAGCTATTACCCATCTATAATAAACCCATGATATACTATCCCTTATCTACGCTGCTACTTGCTGATATAAAGGAAATTTTAATTATATCTACTCCAACTGATCTTCCTAGGTTTGAGGAGTTGCTGGGTGACGGTAGCAGATTTGGAGCTAAATTATCATACGTAGTTCAACCCAGTCCTGATGGTTTGGCTCAGGCTTTTATTCTGGGTGATGAATTTATTGGCGATGATGATGTTTGTCTTGTGCTTGGAGATAATATCTTTTTTGGCCATGGGTTGATAGACATGCTCAAGGAGTCGAAGCGCATTGTGACAGATGAAAAGGATGCGGTCGTTTTTGCCTACCACGTGGAGGATCCCCAACGATATGGTGTGGTCGAATTCGATGAATCAAAGAAAGCTCTTTCAATAGAAGAGAAACCGCTAGAACCAAAAAGTAACTATGCAGTGGTTGGGCTCTATTTTTATCCCAACTCGGTAATTAAAGTCGCCAAGAATGTGAAGCCGTCGGATAGGGGAGAGTTGGAGATTACTGCAGTCAATCAACATTATTTGGATGAGGAGTCTTTACAGGTTCAAATCATGGAGCGCGGGTTTGCCTGGCTGGACACAGGAACTTTTGATTCCATGCTGGAAGCCTCACAATTTGTCCAGACCCTCGAAAAACGCCAAGGTCTCCAAATCGCAGATATCGAGAACCTCTAAAACATTTAACCGCAGAGGTCGCAGAGAGTGCTTGTGAAAGTAAATAGGAATAAAACTTTACGCTCTTCGCGTATTTAGAGGTTATAAAAAAGGTCACTTTATGAAATTTAAGGTCACACAACAGAGCATCCCCGACGTCCTCCTCATCGAACCCACCGTCTATGCGGACGATCGTGGGTACTTCAAAGAAAGTTATAACCTCAACGACTTTGAGGAATTTTTGCCAGGCGTGAAATTTGTCCAGGACAATGAATCCAAATCAAGTAGGGGCGTTCTGAGGGGATTACACTTCCAGAGAGCACCATACGCTCAAGCAAAATTGCTAAGGGTTATCCAGGGTTCTATTTGGGATGTGGCCGTCGATTTGCGTCCTGAGTCAAAAACATTTCATCATTTCTGTTATACAGAGCTTAGTGCAAACAATCACCATCAGTATTTCGTCCCCAGAGGTTTTGCCCATGGATTTATTGTCCTAAGCGATACAGCCGTCCTTGCATATAAGACGGATAATTTCTATGACTACAAATCAGATGCTGGCATACACCCCCATGATCCTGATCTCAATATTCCCTGGCCATTGTCTTTTGATGAACATCTACTCTCAAATAAAGATTCAGAGCTCCCTAATTTACTTGATCTCTAGGAAAAGGATCAATTATTCAACTCTTATTTATCCCATGTAATTATGAAAAATATACTTTAAAATGAAGATCATAGAAATTCTTGATAGGGCAACAGAACCTCTTATTAGTTTCGAAATTATTCCACCCTACAGGGGTAAAAGTGCAACTCACGTCTATAACATAATTGATGAGCTAATTAAATTTTCACCGCCTTTTATCGATGTGACTAGCCACGCGGCTGCACCTATTTATCTTGAACAGGGAGATGGGAGTTTTAAGAGGAAGAGTACCCGAAAAAGGCCAGGAACTATAGGTTTATGTGCTGCAATTAAATATCGATATAGTGTTGAAACCGTTCCTCATATACTGTGTGGTGGATTTAACCGGCAAGAGACGGAAGATGCCCTTATTGAATTAAGCTATCTTGGTATAGATAATGTTTTAGCTATTACTGGTGATACGAAAAGCGATTCACGTATGGGAATAGTCGCAAAGCCTGTCAATAATTTTTCGGTTGATCTAGTAAATCAAATTTCAGCTATGAATGAGGGGAAATATCAGGACGAGGTCTTGGATTCAGCAAAAAGTGATTTTTGTATTGGAGTCGGTGCATATCCAGAAAAACATCCTCAATCACCAAGTATTGAACAGGATATAAGGTATCTCAAAGCGAAAATAGATGCAGGTGCAGACTATATAGTGACACAGATGTTTTTTAATAATTCTGATTACTTCAACTTCGTTGAGCTATGTCGTTTGAACGATATTAACGTTCCCATCATACCTGGTATTAAGCTGATAACAAAACTGAATCAATTGATATCATTGCCCAAACATTTTTCAGTAAACATCCCCGATGATCTGGTTAGAGAAATGGAAAGCGTGGAAAGCGATAAACACAAAGGGGCAATTGGTATTGAATTTACTATAAGGCAGTGTGAGGAACTAATACAGGCAGGTGTGCCTGCACTACATTTTTATGTAATGCAGGATGTGAAGAGCATAAAACAAATTGTATCCACATTGAAAAAATATTAAATGCACCAAGATGTGATAATCATTATAAGGAATTGTTTATGTCATATTTGTTTTCATCAGAATCAGTAACCGAAGGTCACCCAGATAAAATAGCTGACCAGATATCGGATGCGATTCTTGATGCTATATTAGAGAAAGACCCTCAAGGTAGGGTAGCTTGTGAGACCTTTGTAACTACAGGTTTGGTCATGGTAGGTGGTGAGATCACTACTTCAGCTTATGTCGATATCCAGCGCATTGCTCGAGATACGATTAAACGCATTGGTTATACTGATTCTATCATGGGTTTTGATTACAAGACCTGCGCCGTCCTGGTAAGTATAGATAAACAGTCCGCTGATATCTCACAGGGAGTTGATGATGAAGCCCACGAGCAGGGAGCTGGAGATCAAGGGATGATGTTTGGCTACGCCTCTGATGAGACTGACGCGTTTATGCCCATGCCCATCTATATCGCCCATGAGTTGACTAAGAAGCTGGCTGAAGTTCGTAAGAACGGTAAGCTGTCATATCTCCGTCCCGATGGTAAATCTCAAGTCACTGTTCAATACAACTCTGAGACCCATTTACCTGAAGCCATTACTGCAGTGGTTATTTCCAACCAGCATGAAGAGGGCGTGGATGTGAAGGGTCAGATGTATGATGATGTCTTAGAACATGTCATCAAGCCCGTCCTGCCTGCAGCTCTGGTAGACTATAACACACTTAAAACTTTTGTGAACCCCACAGGTCGTTTTGTAGTGGGTGGACCCCAGGGAGATGCTGGATTAACTGGTCGTAAGATTATTGTTGATACCTATGGTGGCTATGCGCCCCATGGTGGTGGTGCCTTCTCTGGAAAAGATCCCAGCAAGGTTGATCGTTCTGCTGCCTATATGGCCAGATACATTGCTAAGAATATTGTAGCTGCCAAAGTAGCCCAGCGCTGTACTGTACAGCTGGCCTATGCCATTGGTGTGGCTGAGCCTATCTCTATCCTGGTTGACTCCCACGGAACATCCAAACATAGTAATGCTGAACTTGAAGTCATGGTTCGGGAAGTCTTCCCACTAAAACCAGCTGCCATTATCAGTCACCTCAAGCTTAAACGTCCTCTTTATCAGAAGACAGCCTCCTATGGCCATTTCGGAAGAGATGAGTTCCCCTGGGAAAAGACTAATTTAACAGCAGAAGTAAAAAAGGTTCTAAACAAATAAATGGAAACTAAAACAATAGATTACAAAGTAGCAGATATAAGTCAGGCCAGCTTTGGTCGTGATGAGATGATTCTGGCTGAAAAAGAGATGCCAGGTCTCATGGAGCTAAGAAAACGGTATGGAGATACAAAGCCTCTAAAGGGTGCTCGTATCGCAGGTTGTATCCATATGACCATCCAGACCGCTGTCTTGATCGAGACACTCACAGCATTGGGTGCTGTAGTCCGCTGGTCCAGTTGCAATATATATTCAACCCAGGATCATGCAGCCGCAGCTATTGCTGTTACTGGAGTTCCTGTCTTCGCCTGGAAGGGTGAGACAGAAGAAGAATACTGGTGGTGTATTGATCAGACTCTACACTTTGATGGCAAAGGCCCCAACATACTGCTAGATGATGGTGGTGATCTGACTCAGGTTATTCTTGAGCAGCATCCTGAGATGCATGCAGAGATCAAGGGCGTCTCAGAAGAGACCACTACAGGAGTTCATCGTCTTTACCAGTTGATGGAAGAGGGTGGCTTACCTTTCCCCGCTATCAATGTGAATGACTCGGTTACTAAATCTAAATTTGATAATAAGTATGGTTGTCGTGAATCACTGGCTGATGGTATCAAACGTGGTACCGATATCATGCTGGCTGGTAAAAAGATCGTGGTTGCTGGTTATGGTGACGTTGGTAAGGGCTCTGCCCAGTCCATGGCTGGATATGGTGCTCAGGTCTTCGTAACTGAAATCGATCCCATCTGTGCCCTGCAGGCCGCTATGGAAGGGTTTTCTGTGGTGACCATGGAAGAGGCTGCTACGTTCGGTGATATCTTTGTTACCACCACTGGTTGTAAAGATGTGATCCGTGGTGAGCACATGGAAAAGATGAAGGATAATGCTATCCTGGCTAATATTGGTCACTTTGATCATGAGATTGATGTGGCCTGGTTAGAGAACCACTCTGGTATTACTGAAACCAATATCAAACCCCAGGTTGATAAGTTTGAATTTCCTGATGGTAAATCAATCGTACTGCTTTCCCGGGGACGCTTGGTCAATCTTGGCAATGCTACAGGTCACTCATCCTTTGTGATGTCGACTTCATTTACCAATCAGGTATTGGCTCAGATGGCACTCTTTGAAGGCACAGTTGCTGATGGTGTTCAGGTCCTTTCAAAGGAACTTGATGAAGAAGTGGCCAGACTGCACCTTGCCCATCTTGATGCCAAACTGACCACATTATCTGATGATCAGGCTGAGTATCTCGGACTCAAAAAGCAAGGTCCTTTTAAGCCGGAACATTACAGGTATTAGAAGATTATTTTATGGTTCTAAAGTTCAATTGCCACATTTGTGGCATGTTGCCAAGTAAGGGGGGAAAGGTTTGCTTTCCATAACACTTGAGAAACAAAAAATCGAACCCATATCAAATCTTAGTATAGTGCAACGCCCAGATTTTACTCAATGTACTTTATTTTTCTCTGGGCCTTTATGAAACTTGTCTTGCCTATGCTTTTAACTTTTAATATTTTATTTTTTATCCTCAATTGTGGTTTGGATATCGAAGACCCAGCTTCTCCCAGTCCTCCTCAATGGATCCCAAAGTCCTTGCCCGAAGAATGGCCCGAAAGAGGGATTGATGCACATGAGTCTAGTGGGATATTTTTGGAATGGGATGCTAAGCCAGAAGAAGATATTATTGGTTATCACATATATCGGGCGAATTGGTATGAACTGAATGACACTATTGGGGAATATGATTTATTAGCAAAGGTAGATGTGGAGTCATCGCTTGAGTTGAATTACATTGACAGGGAAATTCACCAACTTCACCGCTACTATTATAAACTAAAAGCCGAAGATGTTTCACAAAAATTAAGTGTATTCTCAGATTCCATTTCTTATTCAATTCTCCCGCCAATGAATTACTCTGCGATGCACCCCAATGGTTTGACTGATACTCTCAGAAATAGAACCTTTAGTTGGGATTATGCAGCTTTTATTGCGTTAGATGACTTTTGCATAACAATTTTAACTGAATCCAATGAGTTGTTGTTGCGGAGGATTGTTCAACCGAGTAATTACGTGGGCAGAAATGAATTTTGGACAATCCCCAGTGGAATTGAAATGGATTCAAATATAGTATATAAATGGCGAATTGATACCTGTGCTGAATATGAGAGTGGTCGCGAAACCTCTGGCTCTGAATCCTCATGGGCAACTTTTCAGCCTGCAGAGTTTGGACAATTGGTAGTTATTGGCGTTGGCAACTAGGTGGCAACGACATCAGTGTCTAATTGGGAAAAGTGTTTCGTGGATCACAAAAATTCTTTTTGCTAGATTATTGGCTGTCACACATGAACAAGGAGGATTAGGTTAAAGTAATGTATTGCTGCACAGGATTTGCATGGTCAGCATCTATGCATATTATGAAATGGAAATGCTGGCTTAATAACACAATCCTCAATTAAAATTGACTTACATTCAGAATTAAAAGTATAAACCTATGATTATTCTAAAAAAAAGATGTTCAATCTTGTTCACCGATTACATTCATTTGCTATAGAATGGCTCGGCACATATTTCAAGCTAAGGTAATTTGCGTTTAAATTATCACGCTATAATATACCGATTAATTAAGAGGATGGTTACTAATTAGCATGAATCAATTGAAACCAAATTTACCCACAAATAATGAGATGATCCCCGAAGATGAATTCGATCTCAAAGAGATTTGGCGTGTCATTCACAGTTACCGTATCTCAATCTCACTCATTTTCACTGTTGTGCTCAGCATTGCAATTTATTTTACCCTGACCACGCAACCAGTATATCAGGCTACAACGGTAGTCATGATTAAGGAAAGCGGTTTAGATGCTGGATCCCTAGTCTTTGATTTTGGAATGTCGGGCTCAAAACAACGACTCCAGAACGAGATAGAAATCCTTAATAGTTACTATCTTCATAATCAGGTCGTTCAAACCTTGATAGCGGATGGTAGTGCTAATGAATTAGCGCTCTTTGGGACCCGTTATTTGAGAAAACGTTACCGTCTCTTGGATTATTTTCTAGACTGGTTTAGGTCTGATGCAGATTCTGATGCTCTATTTATTCCGAAGGAATTGAGCTATAGTCAAAAGATTAGAGTAGTTGAGGCATTAAGAAAATCTTCAATTGTATCCAAGGTTAGGGAAGCTGATGTGCTCAAGATAGCTGTCAGTTCACGCGATTCTTCTGAGGCAGTATTCTTAGGAAATCTAATCGCAACTACCTATCGCAACCTAGATCTCGCTGGCGGCCAGGGAGAAATGCATTTCGTCTTAGCTTTTCTGGATACGCAAATCACGAAATACGAAAAGCGATTAGCTATTGTTGAAAATGAATTAGAGCAGTTTCAGTCTGACTACAAAATTTATGCCTTGGATGGGGCTGCAGAACTATTGCTCAGAGATTTGACAAGTTATGAGGGCATTTATTATACCAATATAGCCGAGTTAGAAGTTTCACAGGAAAGAGTAAACTATCTTAAGAGCCAGCTTTCTGACAGTGAAAAAGCCCTCATGGAGGAGATTACAAATACCAACAATCCGATGATTGTGGCCTTGCGAGGTAAAATTGCTGAACTGGAGGCCCAAAAAGTTCAACAAATGGTGGACGAGGGCTGGGATGAAAGCGCGCTCCAGGCTAGAGATTTTAATCGCCGTATCACTGAGATGAAAAGAAAGCTCACCACAATCACAGAATCCCTCATTTTGTCTGGATGGAGTGAGGAAGATCCTTTTGCAGCTTCCCAGGAAATATTCAATAAAATAGTTGAGCAACAGGTTGCAGTTCATGCTGCACGTTCTCGAGCAGATGAATATAAAAAATTAGTGGATCATATGTCCTCTCGATTAACAGATTTGCCAAGCCAGACGCTACAGTATGCTCGCTTGGAACGTGACCTTAAGCTCAATGAAAATTTATATTTAACGATGAAGAAAAAATATGAAGAATCTCGTATAAAAGAAGCCGGGCAAATGGGTAAAGTTCGTATACTTGACCCTGCTCTTGTTTCAATAAAAATAAAACCCAATAAGAAAATTAATGTGCTTCTAGGAATAGGCTTGGGAATAGGCTTGGGAATAGGTTTTGCGTTTTTTCGCGAATTCTTGGACAATACGGTTAAGGCCGTCGAACAATTGGAGCGAAAAGGTTTGACTGTTATAGGCATTATTCCGGATATGCATCACAATAAGGGTGGTGTCATCAGTAAGTCTACAATAAATCCTTCCAGGGGGGGCGCTGATTTTCGCCGAAGGTTGATCACCTATGAAGATCCAAAGTCTCCAGTTTCTGAGAGTTATCGGTCGCTTCGGACCAATATTTCGTATGCCATGGCTGATAAAAAAATTAAAAGCTTATTAATTTCAAGCCCTCAACCAGGTGAAGGGAAATCCACCACCACAGCAAATTTAGCTATCGCTTTTGCTCAACTCCGGATGCGGACATTGCTGATTGATGCTGATCTAAGAAAACCAGTTATGCACAACGTGTTTGATCTTGATCGTGGACCAGGTCTATCAGAATATTTAGTTGGTCAAGTTGATAATATAGAGACAATCACTAATTCGACAAAAGTTGAAAACCTGTCTATAATTACTGCTGGAGGTTTACCACCCAATCCCTCTGAGTTGTTAGGCTCAGGGCGCATGAGTGAGCTAGTAGATACATTGGAGCAGGAATGGGATATGGTTCTATTCGACTCCCCGCCAATAGTGGCCGTTACAGATGCATCCATGATATCTAGTGAAATTGATGCTATTGCAATGGTTGTAAAGGCAGGTCAAACTGATCAGGCTGCTGTGGACCGGGCTCTGGATACTATTAGAAATGTGCAAGCACCACTGGTTGGTGTCATATTGAATGGAGCGAATCCTAATACATTAACAGGCAAATATTCTTACTACTATTCCTACTACAATTACTATTATCATTCGGATGATAAGGCAAAAGAAGTATAGGATAATTGCTCCAACGAAAAAAGGGTTGGTCAATTTGTTAGGCTTATTATGAAATTTGTTTCAATGGAGTATTATTCTTATTGCTCCAAAAAATAATTTACTATTTCCGAAGTAATCGTGTTCGTATTCTTCGACTTTCTCGTGAGAGTAGTTGGATCGCAACTGGACAAATTGCCTCTTTGCTTGGAAGCCTGGCATTGGTGAAAGTGCTCACTGGTTATTTGGAGCCAAATGAATACGGCGAATTAGCCCTGGGGCTGACGATAGTTGGATTGGTGAATCAGTTAGCTATTGGTGGTATCACCAATGGAATTAGTCGCTTTTATTCGGTAGCCGTAGAGCAAAACGATCTTTGGGGGTATTTCCGGGCATCGGGCCGGCTGGTGGGATACGCCACCATCGGAGCGTTGAGCATTGCATTGGTCTTGATTACCGGACTAATTGCGCTAAATAAATCTCAATGGTTGGGTATTGCGATTGCGTCATTAATATTTTCGATCTTGAGTGGTTATAATAGTGTGCTGAGTGCGATTCAGAACGCTGCTAGGCAACGTGGAGTAGTGGCTCTACACAGTGGCTTAGAATCCTGGTTGAAAATATGTTTGGCTGTCGCTCTGTTGCTGTGGCTTGGATCAAGTAGCACGGCGGTGATGATGGGATATGCACTCACGTCTTTAATATTGCTAGCATCCAGATTCTATTTCTTAAATCAGTTATTCATAGAAAAAGTTAGTGCAACGCGAAGAGAGCAAGGTAAGCAATGGGGTCGGAAAATGTGGCTATTTGCTTGGCCATTTATGGTTTGGGGTATATTTGGATGGATACAGCAAAGCTCAACAAGGTGGGCACTAGTAGCTTATTCTTCAACTCAAGATGTTGGCAAATTTGCTGTCCTTTCCCAATTAGGATACACACCGATTCTATTGGGTATGAACTTTTTAATGACTTTTGCTTTGCCAATATTGTATGCTAGAGGTGGCGATGCAAGGGATCCCAAAAGACGCAAGGATGTTATCATCATTACATATAAAATCGCAGTCTTGGGAGTAGTCATGACGGCAATTGCAACCATAATGGCTACTCTGTTCCACTCCACAATATTTAGATTTTTTACCACTGATGATTATACGGCTGTGTCAAAATATCTGCCAATAGTAGTGGCTGCTGGTGGAATATATGGAATTGCAGCGGTATTAGGCACACAATTATTGGCTCTTATGGCTGTAATTAAGGCAATGCCCGCTACAGTAATCAGCTCAATATTAGGAGCTTTGGCAGCATATATTTGCACTTATTATCTATCTGTCCATGGTGCTGTTATTGCAATGTTAATACACTCCATTGCTTACCTTGTTTTGATATCTTTTGCTGTATATAGAAATCAAAATGTCAAGAATGAAATAAAATTAACCGATGATTGAGATATGGCTATATGCTATTATTATAACTTTAATAATTAGAGATATATTTCCAGGATCCACTTAAATGATAAGGGCGGTATAAATCAATGAGTTTAATCAACTTGATCGGCAAGGACACAGACGAAATAAGGTTTAATTGGGTTGTTTCACAACTTGCGATGCTAAGAAAAGGAGATCGTATTCTTGACGCTGGAGCTGGGGAGCTGAAATTTAAACCGTATTGTGAACATCTAGAATACGTATCGCAGGATTTTGGTCAGTACGATGGAGATGGAGATGGTCGTGGCTTACAGACAGAAAAATGGGACAATAGTGAGATAGACATTGTTTCTGATATTACAAAAGTTCCTGTACAACAAGAGGCATTTGATGCCATTCTTCGTACTGAAGTATTCGAGCATATTCCGGATGCGATTGCCGCAGTCCGTGAATTCTCTCGGATATTAAAGCCAGGCGGAACTCTCTTGATCACTGCGCCATTCAATTCTTTGTCACATTTTGCACCCTATCATTTTTGTGGGTATAACCGATATTGGTATGAATATCACCTGCCAGCAAATGGACTGGAAATCGAGGTAATTGACCACAATGGTTCTTGGTTTAAGTTCATTGCCCAAGAACTTCGTCGTAGCCGTTTCGTGGGACGAAAGTACTCATCAGGGTTGCTGGGGCTGGTTACTCGTGTTGCCTCAATTCCTTTGCTTATACTATTGACATTACTGGCAAAACGTGATAGCGGATCACAAGAATTGCTTTGTTTTGGCTTTATGGTTCGGGCTCGAAAAATGACCTCCAAGTAGACACCGTCAAGTAGTTAATTAACAATATAAAACGAATATCAAATTGATGAATTGGAAAGAATTTGCAAAGAAGTTATCAATACTCCGAAGCATAAACGCTAAACTAAAGTGCTATAAGCTCAAGCGGAACCAGGCGAATTTGGCACGCGATTACGATGCGAAAGCAAGCAATCGGGGTGTTGACTACAGTGAAGACCAAGCGATAAATGAATTTAAGAACCGTCATATAAGCAGGTGTCCTGGTCATTCACCAGCCGCACTAGGCGCCTTGAGGGTGTTTTGGGTTGGCACCAACCAGAGCCAGGACGAGTCCGGATTTCTTCAGGCGCTCCATCGAATTGCAAAGGTAACGGTATTCCACAACATTGAAGGCGAGTACGGTATATGGAGTGGAAACGAGGCAACTTCGCTTGCCGAAATCCGGCAAGCGAACGATCAGGAGCTAATGAAACAGATCGAAGAAGCTCGTTCGAAAGATGGGGTTGATGTTCTGTTAGGGCAAATGTGGGCTGGCCGGATTTCCAAGGAAGTTCTTGTGCAAGTACAAGAATTGGGGATACCAGTAATCAATATTGCCATGGATGATAGGTTACCAGTGCATTGGTCATGGCGAAATGGTGTGAGGATGGGGTCAATCGGATTGAAGACTGGAGTTGATATTGTGCTGACCACTTCTTCGGAGACCTGCCTTTGGTACGCGGTAGAGGGCTGTCCAGCTATATATTGGCCTCTGGCGAGTGATCCCTCGATTTTCGCACCCGATGAAGAGGTAGTACGCAATATTGACGTACTTTTCATCGGTAATCGTTATGGTATTCGGGGTAAGATAGTTGACCACTTGGAAAGACATGGTATTCTTGTGAGTTGTTATGGAGCTGGCTGGCCAAACGGCTATGCAAATGCCGAAAAGTGTGCAGCACTTTCAAAACGCGCTCGCATAATACTTGGGATCGGGACAGTTGGGCATTGCCACGATGTGTACACTCTTAAACTTCGGGATTTTGATGCATTAATGACTGGTGCTTTGTATGTGACACATCGCAATCCGGATTTAGGCCAATTATTTATGGAGGGTCAGGAATTCGAGTGCTATGATACAATGGGTGAAGCTGTAAGCAAAATCCGTTATTATTTGGCTCATGCGGAAGCAAGAGAACGAATTGGTCTAGCAGGTCAGCAAAAGTCGATCTCTCGCGATACATGGGATAATCGATTGGCTACGACATTTAGACAACTCGGTCTTTTGCAGTTTTGAAACAGATGATGCATGCGGAGTTTTATGTTTAACGGTAAGTTAAAAAGCAACCGTAGTGGATTGTTATTAGTGGGATCAATTTGCATAGCATTATCATTTGCAGGAGAGTGGCAAGCGGAGGGTGCCCTATTGGTGGCAATTCTTTGCCTTTTACCCGCCTTGTGGTTTGCACAGCGAATGGCATATTTAAGTCTCAAGATATTTAGTGCCGTAACATTAATTACACAAATAATGACTGTTCCTATGTTTTATCTTCGCCAAGAAAAATATGCCTTTGGCGGGTATAGACCATATGGCTTCTCAGCTTTAGATGTTGTACCTGTATTGTTACCTCTTGGGATATATCTATTGATAGTCGCATACATGGTGAAATTGATCCAACGAATTGTCGGAGATCCCGGGTTTTGGAAAGGACACGCCCATCACTTGGTTGGGACGGAAAATCCATTCCAAATAATTGTTTCCCGTGCCAAGAATCAGACCCTGCTGTTGTTGGGCATTTTGTTACTGATGGCGATTTCGTTCCCAGTGAAGCTTTGGATGTTTGATATGGGCATTGGCATTATTGGCACTCAGTCCCCCCAATTGCCCTATCACCTGTCAGGAATACTTTACTATCTGTTTGGGTTTGTAACTCCAATGATTATCGGATATCTCTATATCAAAAGCAAACGGAAATCCATACTATTAGCTTCGCTTATTTCGATATATGCATTAATGATTGGTCTTTCCTCATCATCTAAAGCTGTTCTTTTGATTACTATCGCACCAGTTATAGCATTTGCATGGATAGATCGTCAGAGAATTATTTTAATCGTTAGTGGTTTAATGGTAGGCTTTGGAGTCTTGGTTACTTCTGAATCCAGGAAAATTGTGCATGTTATTAACGGTATATCGACTAGCTCGTTTACTGATCTTGGTAGCTTTGGAACGCTGTTTGAAACTTTATCAAGGCTTGAATTAACAGTAGAAATATTTTGGGTATTTTCTAATATTGCAGCGCGATTTCAAAACTTTCAAAACCTGCTGTTATCCGCAAGATTCAATTCTGAAGCCATTGGTGGTCCATGGAAGCTTTTTCTAAAATCTATTAATCATAATTGGGTTGATCTAAGTCATGATAGCATCCACATAGAATATTTAGGTTACACAATACCCGTAGGTTTTTACAATGTTGCCGCTACGATGAATGACTGGATGATGATGGCCATTAACAAAAATATTTTTATGATGGTACCTTTTGCACTATATGTAGCAATAACTCTTGTTCTAGTAGAAAAATCGATTTGGCGCGTATGCTTCAAATACAGGTTACCTCTTCCAATAGCTCAAGCCATCCTTTTTACCACGACTCTGGGATTTTATGTTGGACCTGGCGCATTAGAAATCCGAACATTACTATTGATAATAGTCCTACTTGGGATACTACCAACGTTTGCTCTTCCTCGGATTTCGCGTCCAACTTAGATTTAATCGAACAATCCGAATCCGAAGAATAGTTCCGGATAACATTGTGTGGATACGATAGTTCAGGTAAATCTATAATAATTGACTCTCATCAGAAAAAGCAATGCAAAATGTACAAATAAGAGGACCAAAGCATGAAGCTATTATTTGAATATCAACTAACAAAGGCTTTTGATATCAACAAAATTGGTATCCAGTTAATTGAATATGAAAATTCCATCGAAATATACAATGATCCATTTAGAACAGTTCCTTTGTTCGTTACAAAAGATGATGCAGGTGAATTAATTATATTTTCAAAGTACGAAGACTATTATAAGTTCGAGATGGAAGATAGAATCGTCGACCAAGCAGGGTTTTGGGAGATAGTACTTTTTGGCAGTACTTTGTGGACGAGAACACTTCATAAAAAAGTTGAGCAAATGGCAGCAGCTATGTGCCTAAAAGTGGATAAACAAAATGAAAAATATAGCTTTAAGTGCTATTGGAGTTATGATGTTGTAGAGGATAGAAGTATTCAATCTTTAGAGCAAGCTGCAGATGGTATGTATTTGGTTCTTGATAGTATCTTTTCATCACTCAACAAAAAAGAACACTACCTTCTCGGTATGAGCGGTGGCTTAGATAGTCGAATCACACTTGCATTTCTGTCGAGGCATATTCCTGAAAGTAATATCAAGCTCTTTACATATGGTTTTAATGAAAAGATCCTGGAGTATGTGTATGCTAAGGCAGTCGCTGTTTCACTTGGCATCGCGGTACCCGACTTTCATCCATTGACAATGAAATCATACAAAGATGCATTAGAGTATTTACCAAGTATGAGTGGAGGACAAATATCAATTAATCACTGTCATATTCTTGACTATATGATAAACACTGAGCTCCATGATTATCGGCACATTTCAACTTACTATTCTGATGCTCTTTTTGGGTATGATTGTACATACCCAAAAAGAATAGAGACTATTGAAAAGAATTATTACGCGGAAGCCGTTTCAGCCCAATTAGGAATTCCGCCAGAAATCAGAAAAGTTATCATTGATGATTCGTATAAAATCTTTTCCAGATTTGATACGGAATCCAATTTTAGTAGCCTTAGTGAGTTCAAATACGTGACAGAGCGGAATCAAAAATTCCACATGTATTTGGCCTCTTTGCAAGGCAGCTTGGTATCTACGGATGTTTTGTATGCAAATATGAAGTTGCTAAGATTTGCACTATCAATACCATTAAAATATAGGCAGAATAAAAAAATTATTGACGCACTTCTTCTTAAATACTTCCCGGAAATATCATCAAGAGATTTTAAAAATATTTCATCCAGGGATTTCCGAAGCGTAACACCGGGATTTCAATGGGGAAGTAAAATATCAGGCTTGGCTAATTGGTACCTTTTTCGCTTTCTCAATCGAGTAAATTCTGTATTAAGGGTGATAACCGGAGGGACAATTCAATTCTTTAACAAATACCAAACCGAAGAACATGAAAGGCATTTGTATAGTGAGTTTAAGGATGATTTACTTGCAGCAACAGCTAAATTCGTAGAGATGGGAATAATGTCAGCCGAACAAAAAATTGAATTTGATAGGCTTCCAGTTAGAAATACTGGCGTTGCTGAAAGATATGCACTCATTAGTATGGCTAAAATTATATGAAACCTCAGGACCAAATTATAACCTAATTCAGGAATTTTCTACAGTACACAATAATGTGTTGATTTCACAATTCAAGGATAATCCTGGTGCCGAGATTAGGCTTTGGTACGCGCAGGAAATGGATAAAACTCTTTATCAATGGTAAAGCGAAACTACAAGTAAGCATTTTCGTGCAGAAAATTATAGCACTGCAGCCAACTGGAAATTTATCAAATGTTGTCTACCCATCCCAATGATAAATTCGTTATTGTCGGATGGGCGAATACCAGTACAAAGCTTCTCCAGATGCTATTTTTTTTGATGGGTCGCCCCTTCTCTCAATAGACTGCCAGGCCGAATCCAAATGTTCAAGGATTGAAGTCTAATAATAATATTTTGCGATAGTCAGCATCCAAACTATTACGTTATTTACATTCAGCAGTGTTTGACATGGATTCAACCCCCCTCAGTTTTTTTCGTGCTTTGGGTTTTCCCTGATTAGCAGTTGGTTAACTTGCCGATTTATGTTAGAGTATATGATGATTTTGAAGCCCATCGAGCCTTGCTATCATAGTACAACGTTAAATACCACAGGTTTCTGATTTCAGCTGGCAGAGCGTTCAAATGTCTCGATGCAGTTTTTCAAAGAATATGGGGGGTGAGTTTCTTTTTATCTCCAACGGAACAGGTACGAAAAGCAAAGTGTTTTGTCATTAACTCGGATATTCGCGAACGTATAGCCCAAGGTGGGCTAAGGCGAGTTAGATCAGATGGGCATGATGTGGCGAGTCGTGCGAATAGCTTTTTATCAATACTTACCAAATTACATGAATGAGCAAATCAAGATAAGGATAATGTAATGCAGCGAATTATGATAACCGGTGGTGCAGGTTTTGTAGGCTCCCATTTGTGTGACCGCCTTCTAAAAGATGGTCACGATGTTCTATGTGTCGATAATTATTTTACTGGCTCCAAGGCCAATGTCAGTCAATTGTTGGCAAACCCCCACTTTGAACTGATGCGGCACGACGTCACTTTTCCGTTGTACGTGGAAGTAGATCAAATTTACAATCTGGCTTGTCCTGCAAGTCCCGTGCACTATCAATCTGATCCGGTGCAAACGACTAAAACCAGCGTTCATGGAGCCATAAATATGTTAGGCCTGGCTAAACGTCTAAACGGCCGCATTTTCCAGGCGTCTACAAGCGAGGTCTATGGGGATCCCGAAGTACATCCGCAAGTAGAAAGTTATTGGGGGAGGGTAAATCCCATAGGTCCACGATCATGTTACGACGAAGGTAAGCGCTGCGCTGAGACACTGTTTTTTGATTATCACCGCCAACACAATCTCGATATCAAGGTAGTGCGTATTTTTAATACTTATGGCCCACGCATGCACCCACATGATGGCCGAGTGGTTAGCAATTTTATTGTTCAAGCGCTTAAGGGTGAAGACATAACCATTTATGGAGATGGGCAGCAGACACGTTCATTTTGTTATGTGGACGATATGGTCGAAGCCTTCATACGCATGATGTCGACTGAGCGAGGATTTATTGGACCTGTGAATCTTGGTAACCCCGGTGAATTCACCATGCTGGAATTAGCTGAAAAAGTATTGCTGCTAGTGGGATCAAAGTCGAAACTCATCTTTATGCCATTACCCTTAGACGATCCCAAACAACGTCAGCCTGATATTTCACTTGCAAAACAAAAACTAGGTTGGGAGCCCACGGTAAATCTTGAGGATGGTCTGAAAGAAACTGTAAAATATTTCCGCGCGCTTTTGGGCAGCTAGATGAAAATCCTTTATCTCTATGCCGAAGTGATGGGATACACTATGGCAACGATTCGCGAACTAGCAGAACGTGGCAACGAAGTGCATGTGGTGCACTGGGATTATAAAAAGTTGACCCCCTATAAACCACCAAAGTTGACCAATGTTTTTTTGTACAATCGTTCTGAATATTCTGCTGAGCAAATGCAAGAATTGGCAAGAAATCTAACCCCTGCCGTAACCGTTGTCTCGGGTTGGATGGACAGAGGCTATACTCGCGTTGCCAGGCAGCTAAAGTTAGACGGTCTGCCAGTTGTCCTTGGACTTGATGGTCACTGGCATGCCACACTTAAGCAATGGCTGGCACTTACTCTAGGCTGGATCGGTTATTTCTCACAGTATTATTCACATGTTTGGGTAGCGGGTTTATCGCAATTTGAATATGCCCGCCGATTGGGATTCGAGAAGGATTCCATTTTGTATGATCTATACAGTGCTGATTTGCATACTTTCAACCAAGCATATAATACTAGTATTGAGCGCAAACAAAGTCATTACCCACATCGTTTTCTATTTGTAGGTCGATTTGAACCCGTAAAGGGATTAGATGTATTGCTTCAAGTATGGCAACAACTGGGTTCAAAAAAATGCGATTGGGAACTGCATTTGATTGGCAATGGGACGCTGAAATCTAAATTTGAAGCCATTGACAATGTTGTTATCAAGGACTTCATGCAGCCCGAACAGTTAATTCAAGAAGTCGCCAATGCAGGCTGTTTTCTACTGCCGAGCCGGGGTGAACCCTGGGGTGTGGTGGTGCACGAATTTGCCGCTGCAGGCTTGCCTCTCATCCTGTCTGATGTTGTTGGGGCTGCAAGCACTTTTCTGATTACAGGTCTGAATGGATTTATCTTTAAAGTTAATGACAGGCAAGCACTTGCTAGCAAGATGTGCCAAATTATGGATATGACTGATCAGGAACTCCATGGGATGGCAGTTAGCTCCCATATGCTTTCACAACGAATAACACCCAACACTTCTGCGAGTAATCTTGTTTCCGTGGTCGATTAGAAATTATGAGGTCATATCGATGGAAGTATGGGGCCGTGCGCTTTGGAACAAGTAATCAATGTGATTCTGAATAGGAAGACCTGTTGTGGAGAACTCATCATGTTCACAATTAGAATAGAAATATAAAAAGCATTGAAGTGCATCAGCACTAGCGCTCCAAAAACTATAACAAACTGCATGAAGCGTTTCCCCCTATCGTAGTTTGAAAGATGCTTGTTTTAACCAGCCCCGTATTTCATATTGATACGCTCAGATTAGCCCATAACCCGATTCTTTATAATACATATTGGGTTGTCTAATGATCGTGAATGTAATGTATTTCGACTGATCGATAAAAATAATTTATTACCCAAGGCGAACTAATAGCGATAGTGACTAACTTGCCTCGACACCAACTATGAGAGACGAGCACACTAATAATTTCAGTGATTTTAATTTTTCAATACAGTGATGAATTCAACTCCTATCCCAAAAATAGTATTGCCTGACTCCAAAGGTCAGCGTATGATACTTGTGGGCGACTATATGTGGCCATGGTATCAGGATGCCTGTGCTGATGCTCTAGAATCTATGGGCTTTGATGTCGAACGTTTTGGCTGGCCTAATGATTTTCACAGTTTTGTAGAAGGCAAAACTGGACCGGTCTACCTTTCATTGTGGCACCGTATTCAATACCGTTTCCACTTTGGACCCACAGTATGGCAAGTCAATCAACGCCTTATCCAGGTAGCCAAACAATTTGAACCTGAAATTGTCTGGTTCTATAATGTTCAATTAATCTCCAGTCGGACTGTAAAAAAATTACGAAAGCTGCTCCCCAACACTATTTTTATTCAATATGCAAATGACAACCCCTTCAGTAATGATGCAAAACATGGTTTATGGCGTAATTATCTTTCCAGTATTCCACACTTTGATGTTCATTTTGCCTATAGGCATAGTAATATTCTAAACTATAGGCTGCATGGTGTCCACAATGTGCACCTTCTACGTAGCTACTTTATACCAGAGGAGGACCACCCAGAATTACAGAAAGTGATACCGGATCGCTTCAAATGTGATATTGTATTTGCAGGGCATTATGAAGATGATGGTCGGGTAGAATTACTCGAGGCTATATGTGAAGCAGGGTATGCACTCAATCTTTTTGGTGGGGGATGGAATGTAGCATTAAAAAAAATAAGTACTCAAAGCCCGTTACATGGATTATTTCCTGTTGCACCTGTAACCGGTGCCGAATATCGATATGCCATTTGTGGCGCTAAAGTGGCATTGAGCTTTCTATCAACTTTAAACCATGATACTTACACGAGAAGAAACTTTCAAATCCCGGCAATGAAGGTATCGATGTTAAGCCAATATACCGATGACCTGGCTTCGCTATTTATTCCTGATATTGAGGCAACATTTTTTAGAAATAAAGCAGAATTATTACAAAAGCTGAAAGCTTTGATTGCGGATGAGAAAAGGCTGTCAGCAATAGCGGAGGCAGGTTTCAAAAGAGTACATAATGATGGGCATGACGTTAATGCTCGGATGAGATCCATGGTGGATATTGCATTTCAATCAACCTTCGAAAAGTAGTAGTATGAAATCAAATTCTAGAGGATAATTTATAGCTATGCTGAATAAAACATTGATAATAAGACCGGTACAGATACAGAATCCTTGTCATTACGAGCAGTACAAGAGTGTGATCTTGAAAATCTTCATCAATGGAAAAATGAGCAATGAGAGTATTTCTTTGATAAGGAAGAATATCGGCAGTAAATCATGATTTTGGCAATCATAACTAGTTTCAAAAAAGGTATTGAAAACAAATGATGGAAAAAGTTCTTATTACAGGCGCTGATGGTTTTATTGGCTCACATTTAACAGAAGCACTTGTTCGTGCAGGATTCAATATAAGGGCATTTACTTTATATAATTCGTTTGGATCATTGGGTTGGCTTGACCAATGTGCGGCCGATGTCAAAGGCAACTTTGAAGTGTTTTCCGGTGATATTCGTGATCCACATGGTGTACGTGCGGCGGTCAGTGGCTGCGAATCAATACTCCATTTAGCAGCACTAATTGCAATACCTTATTCATATCATTCGCCAGATACTTACATCGATACAAATATTAAGGGCACGTTAAATATGTTACAAGCAGCAAAAGATTTAGGGGTGCGGCAAATTGTGCATACTTCGACAAGCGAAGTCTATGGCACCGCGCAGTTTGTACCAATAACTGAGGATCATCCACTTCAGGGACAATCACCATACTCAGCGAGTAAAATTGGTGCAGATCAAATAGCCATGTCCTTCTACTCATCATTTGACACACCGGTTGTAACAATACGCCCTTTTAATACATATGGGCCTCGTCAATCTGCAAGGGCTGTGATACCAACAATTATCACTCAAATTGCTAATGGATTACGTAGAATTAAATTGGGCGCTTTGCATCCCACTCGCGACTTTTCATTTGTTGAGGATACAGTTTCAGGATTTATAGCTGCATTGAAGTGCCCGGAAGCAGTTGGTCAGGTAATTAATTTAGGAAGCAATTTTGAAATTTCAATAGGAGCAACTGCACAGTGTATTGCCGAAGTGATGGATGCTGAGATTGAAATAGTTACAGACGATATTCGTCTCAGGCCTCCCAAAAGCGAGGTAGAACGCCTTTTCGCTAGCAATTCGAAGGCACAAAAGGTGCTTGGTTGGTCTCCTGATCATGGCGGGCGTGATGGTTTTTTACGTGGAATTGGTAAGACAGTGGAATGGTTCACTGAACTGTCAAATCTATCAAACTACAAAGCAGGGATTTATAATATATGAGTAAACGTGCTATTATTCTCGCTGGGGGTAAGGGTACAAGGCTTCGTCCTTACACTGTTGTGTTTCCAAAGCCACTCATGCCAATAGGTGATTACCCAATACTTGAAGTTGTTATCCGCCAATTAGTGCGCCACGGTTTTAACCATATCACATTGGCAGTTAATCATCAGGCAGAGTTGATTCGCGCTTTTTTTGGCGATGGGGCCAAGTGGCAAGTTCAAATTGATTACTCACAAGAGAATGAACCCTTGGGCACCATTGGACCATTGCGATTAATACCTGATCTACCACAACATTTTCTGATCATGAATGGTGATGTGCTTACGGATTTGGATTATGCTACATTTCACGATATGCACGTGGCACAAGATCGTCTATTTTCAATCTCGTCCTATCAACGTGAGCATAAAATTGATTATGGAGTACTACACACTAACAAAGCAGGAACATTAACTGATTTTCGAGAAAAACCTTCCACAAGTTACGAAGTAAGTATGGGCATCTACATGGCAAATCGAGATATACTCAAATATGTTCCCAATACACCATACGGCTTTGACAATCTCATGCTTGATTTACTGAAAGATAAACGCGAGATTAGGGTAGAACAGTATAGTGGGTATTGGCTGGATATCGGCAGGCCAGATGATTATATGCAAGCGATAGACGAGTTCGAAAATGTGAGGAATCGATTTATTGATGAATGACATAAAGTTGACGATCAAGAGACGTTTTGCTGGATATCTAACTGTACACTGGGGTTTAAAATGAATCCCGCCAGTTCATGTTATACTACAGTATACTGGTGTTCAATACTTCTAACTTCCCAGCCCAAAGGAGCCCGTGCTTGAAAAACACGTTACTTATTTTTGGAGTCTCAGGCTTCATAGGGACCCATCTATTGCAGTATCTAAAAAAAAATGCAGTAGAGACAGAGTTTCTCATAGTCGGTGTTGTATCCACTGAAAAAGAAGCAAATGAGGTCGACCTTGATCATCTTGAAATTGTGAATACTTTGGATGATTGTACCGTCCCTAAAATTATTCAAAAGATCAAGCCTAATTATATTGTTAACTTGATCGGTTTGTTTCGTGCTGCAAGTTACCAAGAGTTTCTTCGAACTAACGTTGAGATTTCTAGGAATATATTGGAGGCAGTCGCGAACAGTGGGGTATTGGAAACCCGACTATTATTCATAGGTTCTGCTGCAGAGTACGGTGCGGTAACAGCAAATCCTGTGTCAGAACAGGCTTTGAATAGGCCAGTAGGCTTATATGGATTATCAAAGGTATTCCAGACCCAACTGATTCAGTATTATCATCAGGTGTTCGGTGTGCAATCCATCGTGGCCAGAACATTCAATCTCATAGGAGAAGGAATTTCAGCATCTCTCTCTGTAGGAAATTTTCAGATCCAAATCAATGCTGCTAAAGATGGGGATACAATGGCGGTTGGAAACCTTGCTCCTGAACGCGACTTTCTTCAGGTAGAAACTGCCGTGGAATTGTTCATGCATCTTTTGAAACATGGAAATGCTGGTGAGGTTTACAATGTATGCAGCGGTAAACCTATTAGGATAGGTGATCTATTGGCGGATATGATCAGAAAATCTAGAAAAAAAATAGCGGTTGAAGTTTCACCCAAACTGGTGCGAGGGAACGATATTTCCCAAATTTACGGAGACAGGAGGAAACTCGATGAATTGCTGATCCAGTTTTCAGGTGACAGAAATAATGTATGACATCATATTCGATTTCTCATCTTCTCCTGTTGGGGGGGGGCTACGCCGCTTAGAGGCATATGCAGAGTACTTTTCTTCATCACCAATTAAGGTTCATTTCCTCATTCATGCTGCAGCGAGCAATCGAGAGAAAATCCAACAATTAGTACCAACTACATTAGTGCACAAAACGACGTTATCTAAGGTAATGCTAAATAAAAATTATTTGAAAAAGATTGTTGTTGGTAGCAAGTGGTTATTTTCATACGGAATCCCGACTAAATCCGCCGCTGCTGAAAATAACTGGTTGCACATTAGCAATGTATTACCATTTTATATTTTTAACACGACCGTCGACCCAATTCTTTTCCTGAAGATGTTTCTTTTAAGACAGCAGTATAAGTTCAATTACCATAACAATGATGTCATATCTGCAGAATCTAATTTTTCAATCAATATGTATAACAAAGTGACCGGTTGGAAAGGTGAAACCAAATTGTTACGGAATGGATTGCACAGAGATGATCCCGGTCATGAACAAAAACAACCATTTGCTGTTGCCATAGGCACACATTCCTATAAACGTATTGACCTGACCTATGGCGTTTTTCAAGCACTGAAAGATGAGCTCGGCTTGGAAAAATTACTGATTGTGGGCGATTCCAAACGAATTCCCCGTGTGATACGATCAGCTGCGGATGTAGAAACCAATGATTTCCTTGCTGAAGGGCTTTTGCAGTCCAGATTGCAGAGTGCTTCTTATTTCATATCTACTTCAGAAGTAGAGAATTCCTCTTGCGCGGTACTTGAAGGTTTGCAATATACTCAGAATGCTATCTTGAGCTCTATACCCTCACATCAGGAGATGGTCAGGCCAGACTCGGGCAGGCATCTCAATTATATGGGGAAGGACTATATGATTATAAACGAGAGTGATATTCGCGACACTGCAATGGCCAAGTGGTCTATGGAAATCGGAACGATGCTCCTCCGGATGGGTTTCAATTAATGGATCAGGATATCACTCTCGTTACAGAATTATGGTATGGGAGTTCTAATCTGGATGTGTTAGGAACTGAGAATCGATTGTGACGGCTGAAGTTATATTTGGAATATCAGGGATTGTCTCATTTCTATCTTGTGATAATCTTAAAAATGTTTATTTGTAAAAATATTTAGAATGTCTGTTGCCTGTGGCAGCGAAAGGAATGGTATAATTGATGTTTAAAAGTAAAACGCTTTTAATAACTGGGGGGACTGGGTCGTTCGGAAATGCAGTCTTGCGCCGCTTTATTGACGATGATCGTTTCGGGGAAATTAGGATATTTTCACGTGATGAAAAAAAGCAGGATGATATGCGGAACATCATAGCAAGTCGGAAAGTTAAATATCATATTGGGGATGTTCGGGATCTTTCATCAATCGATTCGGCTGTGCGTGGTGTTGACTATATTTTCCATGCAGCTGCTTTAAAACAAGTTCCTTCTTGTGAATTTTTTCCAATTGAAGCGGTTAAAACAAATATTCTTGGTACTGATAATGTTCTTGCAACTGCGGAAAAACACAAAGTAAGTAAGGTTGTTATACTCAGCACAGATAAGGCCGCGTACCCTATTAATGCTATGGGAATGTCTAAGGCACTCATGGAAAAAGTAATGATTGCTCGCTCTCGAAATGTTAATCCTTCTCAAATTGTCTTATGCGGGACTCGCTATGGGAATGTAATGGCATCAAGGGGCTCAGTAATTCCTCTATTTATAAATCAGATTAAAACAGGAGCTCAAATTACAATCACGGATCCAAATATGACACGGTTTATGATGACTCTGGAGGACGCTGTTGATCTGGTACTTTTCGCTTTTGAAAATGGTAACAACGGTGATATTTTTGTGCAGAAATCGCCAGCAGCATCCATCGATATTTTGGCAAGAGCACTACTTGAACTATATGAAAAAGATTCAGATATAACAATTATTGGTACACGGCATGGTGAGAAGTTATATGAAACCCTAGTGAATCGAGAAGATATGGTCAAGGCTAGAGATAGAGGTGATTATTTTCAAATCCCTGCTGATAACAGGGATTTGAACTACAATCAATATTTTAATGTTGGAGAAGATGATGTTTCGCAAGCAGAGGAATACCATTCCCACAATACAAAACAACTGGATATTGAGAGTATGAAGGAGCTGTTGTTGAAGCTTCCTTTAATTAAAAAAGATATACTCAGAGATTTTGATGTTGCACAATATCCAGACTAATACAGTATGTTCACTTTTGAATAGCTGCTTTGATTTCCCACTATTATTTGTTGCCTGAAATTAAAAATGAGGTAGAAAATGATTAAAATAGGCATAACTGGCCAATCAGGATTTTTGGGTTCACATCTATACAATACATTCAGCTTCGAGAGTGACAGATATATCTGCGTTCCATTTGAAGACTCATTTTTTGACCAGGGAAAAACAATGAATGATTTTGTCGTTCAATGTGATGTTGTTATTCACTTAGCTGCGATGAATAGACATAATGATCCAAATGTTTTGTATGATACAAATATTAAATTAGTGCAGCAGCTCATTAAATCCTGTGAGGAAACTCAGACTACTCCCCACATCCTTTTTTCATCTAGCATACACGAAAATCTTGATAATTTATATGGTAAGTCAAAAAAATATGGTCGAGAATTATTTGAAAAATGGTCCAGGAGGAACAGCGGAAAATTTACAGGTTTAGTAATACCAAACATTTTTGGTCCCTTCGGACATCCCTATTATAATTCTGTCGTTGCGACATTCTGCCATCAACTTAGCCACAATGAAACTCCGAATATCGAGGTGGATAGTGTTATTAAGCTCATCTATGTTTCAGAGTTAATCAAAGAAATAATGGGGGTAATTGAATTAAATGAATACGCATCTAATGATGCCCCAAGCATTGCACCAGACAACTTATCACAAGACTCTAAATCACTATGTGAAACAAAGTATATCTCCAGTACGTCTGAAATTAAAGTTTCACAGTTGCTGAAAAAACTTACCTCTTTCAAAGAAAACTACCGCGAAAACGGTACTGTCCCAAATCTTGACAATCCCTTCGATCTAGATTTATGGAATACCTTCCTGTGCTATAATGATCATGCGTCATTATTTCCATATGAATTGAAGCTAAATACGGACAACCGTGGTAGTTTTGTAGAAATAATAAAACTAAACAGTGGTGGGCAAATTTCCTTTTCCTCAACTGCTCCAGGAGTTACACGCGGTAACCACTTCCACACCCGGAAAGCTGAGAGGTTTACGGTGATAAAGGGAAAAGCTAGAATAGAATTACGGAAAATTGGAACAGAGAAAAAACTTGAATTTCTGCTTGATGGTGATCAACCCTCATTTGTTGATATGCCGATATGGTATACACATAATATTACAAACATTGGAGATAAAGATTTGTACACAATATTTTGGATTAATGAGTTCTTCGATAAAGATGATCCAGACACTTATTTTGAAGAGGTTTGATAGTGGATAATAAAATCTCGGTAGCCACTGTTGTTGGGACCAGGCCAGAAATAATTCGACTGTCTAGGGTGATATCGGCTTTAGATAAGTATACCAATCACACTTTGATTCATACTGGTCAAAATTATGATTATGAATTAAACGAAGTGTTCTTTAGCGATCTGGGAATTCGAAAACCAAACTATTATTTAAATGCAGCAGGGTCAAATGCAGCAGAAACGATTGGTAATACTATTTCCAAGATCGATCCTGTTTTAGCTGAAGTTAATCCTGAAGCTTTCCTCGTTTTGGGCGATACAAATAGTTGTCTGTCGGCAATACCAGCGAAACGTCGCAAAATACCAATTTTTCATATGGAAGCGGGTAATCGGTGTTTTGATCAGCGGGTTCCAGAAGAGACGAATCGAAAAATTGTCGATCACATAGCCGATATTAATTTGACTTACAGCTCGATAGCCCGTGAGTATCTCTTACAAGAGGGTTTGCATCCGGACCGGATTATTAAAACCGGTAGCCCAATGTTCGAAGTGCTCACGTATCATCGTGCTGGTATTGAGCAGTCGGAAATACTAACGCAGTTGTCTTTACGGGAAGATGAATTCTTTGTTGTCAGCGCTCACAGGGAGGAAAATATAGAGTCTGACAAAAATTTTTCTAAGCTTGTGGCATTACTCAACTCGATTTCTGAGCATTATAATATACCGGTAATTGTCACCACACATCCGCGGACGCAAAAACGGATCGATATGATGGGGGTCAAATTCTCTAATAATGTACAACTGCTTAAACCTCTAGGTTTTAAAGATTACAATAAATTGCAAATTAACGCCAAAGTTGTGTTGTCAGATAGTGGAACCATTAATGAGGAGTCATCAATCCTAAACTTTCGAGCCCTAAATATTCGAGAAACCCACGAACGGCCAGAAGGCATGGAAGAAGCTGCTGTGATGATGGTCGGACTGGAGACCTCTCGCGTGATGCAAGCCTTGTCCGTCCTGGAAGATCAGCCGCACGGAGTGAATCGACTCTTAAGACAAGTCTCTGATTATAGTATGCCAAATGTCTCTGAAAAAGTGGTTCGAATTATTTTATCTTACACTGATTACGTTAATCGGGTCGTGTGGAATAAAATATAAATGAATATATTATTTCTAACACTTGTTGGGTCCGATGACATAAACGAGAGGGGGATATATAACGATCTGATATGGAAATTTGGCAAGCATGGGCACAAAATATTTGTGGTCTCTCCGCGTGAACGAAAATATCGACTAAAGACAAAATTATTTAAACGTTCAAATATAAGTAACCTAAGGGTGAGAACTTTAAATATTCAAAAAACGAATTTCCTTGAGAAAGGTATTTCGACCCTCACAATTGAATATATTTTTCTTTTTTCGATATTGAAATATTTTAGACACGCTAAATTTAATTTGGTTATTTATTCAACGCCCCCGATCACTTTTACAAACATTATTAAGTTTTTTAAAAAGCGTGACAGCGCAAAAGCCTACTTACTCCTAAAAGATATTTTTCCTCAAAATGCAATTGATATGGAATTGCTAAAACAAGGAGGTTTCTTGCATAAATATTTCCGGAAGAAAGAGATCAAATTATATCTAGCATCCGACTTCATTGGTTGTATGTCACCGGCAAATGTTAAATATGTAAACGAGAATAATTCTTTCCTTGAAGGGAAAAAGACTGAAGAAAATCCCAATACAATTGAACCTTTGAATTTTCATGTATCTAATAAAAATAAATCCAAGATTCGGCAGAAGTACGATATTCCAGATAATGTGACCGTTTTTATTTACGGCGGTAATCTGGGGGTACCACAGGGTCTGTCATTTTTGGTTAAGATTCTTGAGTCCAACGCTAACCAGAGAAATATTTATTTTATTATTGTTGGGTCCGGGACGGGATTTCCCGATTTAAAGTCTTGGTTTAAAATGAACCTGCCTGGCAATGCAAAATTGCTCTCAAGTCTCTCAAAAGAAGATTACAACCTTTTGGTTAGAAGTTCTGATATCGGCTTAATACTATTAGATCGCAAATTTACAATACCTAACTATCCATCTAGGTTGCTATCCTATATGGAAGCGAAAATTCCAATTCTTTTAGCTACCGACGAATCTACAGACATTGGTAGAATTGCTGAAGAGAATGATTATGGAATGTGGTCTTTAAATGGGGACATTGAGTCATTCAACGAGCAAATAAAGGTATTATCGCGAAATGAAAACCTAAGAAAAACAATGGGCAATAATGGATATAATTATATGCTAAATCAATATTCGGTAGATAGGTCATATAACATTATCATGCAGCATTTCTCAAATGTATAAACTATTCGGTAAGCGAACTATTGATCTAATTATTTCGCTGCTTGGATTGATTCTTGTCTCGCCGATTCTATTCATTTGCAGTTTGGCTGTTCTATTAAATTATGGGTCACCAATATTTTTCTCTCAATTGCGACCAGGGCTAAGAAATAAAATATTTAAGCTATATAAATTGCGTACTATGACTCAAATGAAAGATAATTCAGGGATGTTTTTACCTGATTTAGATCGAATCACCCGAGTTGGCGCGATTCTTCGTAGTGCGTCGGTTGATGAGCTTCCAAGTCTTTTTAATGTATTTAGGGGAGACATGAGTCTCGTTGGACCACGCCCGCTACTGGTAGAATATCTACCCCTGTATTCAAAAGAGCAAGCTCGGCGCCACGAAGTCAAACCGGGAATTACGGGCTGGGCACAAGTGCATGGTCGAAATTCGATATCATGGGAGGAAAAGTTTACACTAGATACTTGGTATGTTGAAAATGAGTCATTTATTCTTGACCTCAAGATCATTACCATGACCATTATAAGCGTTTTGCGAAAAAAGGATATTAACCACACTACTGGTGTAACCATGCCGGTTTTTAAAGGTAAATAATATGAACATTTTGATTACATCTGCAGGAAAGCGGGTTTCATTAGTAAAAGAATTTCAAGCTGAAGCACGAAAAAGGAATCAAAGTAATTTAATTTATACCTGTGACTTAAAACCAGAACTTTCGCCAGCATGTTATCTTTCGGATAAATCTTTTACTGTACCACCAGCATCATCAACGGGTTATGTAGCAAAACTACTTCAAATTTGTGAGGAGAATTCTATAAATATTGTGGTCCCAACCATTGATCCAGAATTACTTGTTTTATCAGAAAATAAACAGCGATTCGAACAAATTGGAGTGGCGGTAATAATCTCTGATCCCGAATTTATAGTGCAATGTCGAGACAAAAGATTAACGCACAAATATTTTGATTCTATTGGTATTAAGCGTGCATCAGATATGGACATAAATAATCCATCCTTTCCATTTTTCGTAAAACCCTCAAACGGTAGTAGTAGCATTGGTGCTTTCAAGGTGTCAAATACTGAAGATTTAAAAGATATTGATTTTGAAGATACTAAAAATATGTACTTAGAATATTTGGATCCGAAGGAGCATGCAGAATATACGATTGACCTATATTTTAATAAAGGTTCAGAACTAATCTGCTGTGTACCAAGAAAGCGAATTGAAGTGCGGGCTGGTGAAGTAAATAAAGGCATGACAACAAAAAATATTTTGATCCCCTATGTAATGGAGAGACTCAAAAAGGTTCCAGGTGTGTACGGTTGCATTAATTTCCAAGTATTCGTTAATCATAGCACAAATGATATCTATGGCGTTGAGATTAATCCCAGATTTGGTGGGGGTTATCCACTAAGCTTTTTGGCAGGTGCTAATTTTCCTGGTTGGATCATAGATGAGTATGCCGATTCATCTCAGATTGATTACTTTGATGGTTGGGAGTCAAATCTATTAATGCTGCGTTACGATGATGAGGTAATTGTTCACGATTACTCGGAGCAAAAACAAGTTGCACCTTAAAATTACTCCCAATAGCGTTTTGGTATTTGATTTGGATGATACTCTATTTAAAGAAGTGGAATTTCTACGATCAGCTTTCAAGGAAATATCTTCTCTCTTACAAAAATCGTGTGGGATAAATTATTATGATAAAATGCTCGAATGGTATTCCTCAGGGGTGGATGTATTTAGGAACTTGGAAGAAGAATGCGGGAATCAAATGGCACCGAAAAAAGACTTGGTTCAAATGTACAGACAGCATTCACCAGACATAATATTATGTCCTGGAGCAAAAATATTTCTAGAGGTGGTTAGACCTGTCAGTAAGGGGCTCGGGATAATAACTGATGGTAGAAGTATAACTCAGAGGAACAAAATTAGAGCACTGGAACTTGATCAATACTTTGATGATATCATTATCTCGGAAGAATTCGGTTCAGAAAAACCATCTTTAGCTAATTTTCAGTTTTATGAGGATAAATATCCGTTGTCAGATTATTTTTATTTTGGCGACAATGTGAAAAAGGATTTCCTCGCACCAAATGCACTAGGATGGAATTCAATTTGTTTACTGGATGATGGGAAAAATATTCATCATCAGAATTTTGATGTTGAGAGTGTTCTCCAACCTAAAATGCGGGTTAATAGCTTTTCAGAGATTGAGATTATAAATGAACTCTAAAATATGGCTTTCTTCACCCCACATGGGTGGAGGCGAACTAAAATACATGAAAAGCGCATATCAAACAAATTGGGTTGCTCCAATAGGACCTAACGTGGATGCCTTCGAGCATGATATCCAAAAATTTGTTGGGGCGCAGTACTGTGCAGCTCTTTCTACCGGGACTGCTGCTATACATCTGGCTTTGATACTGGCAGATGTAAAGCCTGGGGACTACGTCATCTGTCAGAGCATGACCTTTTCTGCCTCTGCCAACCCCATCACTTATTTGGGTGCCCAACCAGTATTTGTCGATTCTGAACCCGATACTTGGAATATGGATCCTGAATTGATGGAGAGTGCTATTTTAGATTTGGCGAAAAAATCTATTAAGCCCAAAGCAATCATTCCAGTACATCTCTATGGCATGCCGGCTAAGATGAAGGAGCTTTGCGAAATTGCCCAAAAGTATGCTATTCCGGTCATTGAAGATGCAGCAGAATCTTTGGGCTCCCTGTACCAATCAAAAGCAACTGGGACTTTTGGTGAAATGGGTATTCTTTCCTTTAATGGAAACAAGATTATTACTACCTCTAGTGGAGGTGCCTTGATCTCAGGCGATCAATTATTGATAGATAGAGCCCGCTTTCTAGCCACGCAGGCGCGCGATGATGCACCACATTACCAACACTCCCAAATTGGATATAATTACCGAATGAGTAATATTCTAGCCGGGATTGGTCGTGGCCAGATGGAAGTACTGCAAGAGCGGATCCAGCAGCGACGCTGTATTAATCAGTGGTATCGTTCCTTCTTGTCAGGAATTGAAGGTGTCCATTTTCAAACAGAGCCCAACGACGACTATTATTCAAACTATTGGCTGACAGCAATCACCGTTGACCCACTAAAAACTGGGATAACTAGAGAAAATCTTAGATTGAAGTTATTGGCAGAAAACATTGAAGCCCGACCCTTATGGAAACCCATGCATCTCCAACCTGTATTTAAGGATACACTCTATTATGGGGCCCGTGTATCAGAAAAATTGTTTGAGCAGGGTCTTTGTCTCCCTTCGGGCTCAAATCTAGTAGTAGAGCAGATGGATCGGATAGGAAAAGTACTAAAAAGGGTCCTTTTTAAATAGCCCATGAAAACGAATTGAGCACATCACACTAGAACATATCATTTGTCCGAAGTGTCACTTAGAATATGTTGTACGCACTAATAGAGGGAAAATTTATTTATCTTTCACTGGCAATTATCATTTCCTTTGTACAAGCTGCGAAAATCCTTTCTATACCAGCCCACGGGAAAAGTTACTATGACTGAATTTTACCGACGTAAGTGCACTTGTCTCCATCATGCTCAGTATTTAATAGCAAAACATAGTTAGCTATCAAATTCTAGGATAAATTAGAGATGCTCTTTAATTCGATAGAATTTGCGATATTTCTGCCGTTGGTTTTCGTACTATATTGGTTTGTCTTCAATAGGGATCGGAAAGCCCAAAATGCGATGCTACTATTAGCGAGCTATGTATTTTATGGCTGGTGGGATTGGCGGTTTTTATCATTAATTGTTTTTAGTTCACTAGTTGATTATCTGGTCGGGATCGGGTTATCAAAAACTGATCATACTCAAAAGCGAAAATTACTTCTATTAATAAGTATTTTAGTGAATCTAGGTTTCCTGGGCTTTTTCAAATATTTCAATTTCTTTGCTGAGAACTTTGCACAAGCTTTTACTCTGTTGGGTAATACGTTCCGCGTTGGAAGCCTGAATATAATTCTTCCAGTAGGCATTAGTTTCTACACTTTTCAAACCCTGAGTTATTCCATAGATGTGTATAAACGGAAGCTTGAGCCCACAAAGGATATGGTAGCATTTTTTGCTTTTGTGAGTTTTTTCCCTCAATTGGTTGCAGGCCCTATTGAAAGAGCGACCAATCTTCTCCCACAGTTTTACAAAGATAGGGATTTTGAATACCATAAAGCTGTGGATGGGATGCGCCAAATATTATGGGGCTTATTTAAAAAGATAGTTATCGCAGACAATTGCGCAGAGTATGCAAACCTGATCTTCAATAACTCAAGTGATTATTCAGGCAGTACCTTATTGTTAGGGGCGATTTATTTTACCTTTCAAATCTATGGAGACTTCTCAGGCTATTCTGACATCGCCATTGGTACCTCTCGGCTTTTTGGCTTTAACTTGATGCAGAACTTTGCCTTTCCATACTTCTCACGTGATATTGCTGAATTCTGGAGAAGGTGGCACATATCGCTATCTACATGGTTCCGGGATTATTTGTACATTCCCTTGGGTGGAAGTAAAGGCGGGACCTGGATGAAAGTTAGAAACACTTTCATCATTTTTGTGGTGAGTGGCTTTTGGCATGGCGCGAATTGGACCTTCGTAGTGTGGGGTTTATTAAACGCTATTTATTTCTTGCCACTCCTTTTATTAAAACAAAATAGAAATAATCTAAGTGCGGTGGCTGAAGGAAGAGTACTTCCTTCTATTAAAGAATTAATCAGCATGGCAACAACGTTTCTCCTAACGGTTTTTGCATGGATATTTTTCCGGGCCGAGAGTATATCTCATGCTTTTAAATATATTTCGGGGATCTTTTCATGGTCACTGTTTACGATTCCTCGGAATATTATTGGACATAGTGGCGCATACATATTGATAATTGTGGTGGTATTTGTTCTATTTGAATGGGTGGGGAGAGAGCAACAGTTTGGCCTTCAAAAATTAGGGCTTACCTGGAACCCTTGTATTCGGGTTATGATATATTATGGAATTATACTACTGATTATTTTCGGTGGGGGTAATCAAGAACAATTTATCTATTTTCAATTTTGAGGAAATATGATCAGAACCTTTATTTCAAAAAGCATTTTAGTAGCGTTCGGGTTTACATTATTATTAATAACGAACTGGTTCATTTTTACCATGGGTGCGGGTTTACCCGGCCCCATGGTTAGTAATAGTATTTCATTAAACTATAAAACATATTTTGCAGAAGAAAAAGACTTGAAGCATCCAGATGTAATAGCAATTGGCTCCTCAATGACGCTGAATAATCTGCACTCTGAGGTGGTTATAAATAACTTGAAGACTGAAAGCTATTTAAATTATTCTGCTTGGGGGATTCGACCCTCACAGATTCTTTCGTTATTGAAAATACTAATGCAGAAGTACACTCCGAGTTTAGTGATTATCGTTACTAATATTGCAGATTATCAGAGGGGAGGGCCAGTGATTAATGAGAGTACATTTTCAGATTATTTGGCTGACAAACATTCTCGACTATACAATTATCTATTCGCCTACACTCCACGTTCCTTCTTTTTAGACTCTCGGAGGACACACAAATTAAGAAAAATTAAAAATAGTTATGAATCACTTGCATTTGATCCTTTTGGTGGCGTATCCTTAAAAAAAAAGGGCTTTCTTATTAATGAAAAAAGATGGGGTGGAAACAGTCTGAAACTGATGAGCCCAGATAGTATTAATTATAACAGCATCAAAAATATTGCTGAATTATGCAAACATCACGAATCCCAATTGGTGTTAATCCAATCCCCCTTTAGAGAAGGGTTTCTTCTAGGGCAAGATTCAGTTGATTTAAAAACCTTTAACCAACATATCGAAATGATTAGTAAAATTGCGGAAGATTTTCAAATACCATTTATAAATGCCACAAATTCTATTTGGCAGGATTCATTGTTTGTTGACGCTTCACATTTTAGTAAGCTCGGTGCACAAAAGTTCAGCGAATATATTTTCAGAGAATTGCACGTCAGTTATCCAAAGCTATTTCAAAACGGAAAATCTTGGGTAGCTGACAGCCTCTAGCCCCTATATAGAAGCAAAGGCAGCGGAATCCTAACAAGCAAGTCACAATGTAGCAGCCTATTTAGTGAAGCTGTTAGAACCCTCAGACATATACCTGGCAACTGTTGAAACCACTGCCCTATAGAGGGCTGTTGCCTTTCTCACAGATGATAAGCTGTACAATAAAGGTCTTGAAATTATGGATAGAAAAGGCAAAACTGAATAGAACACTCTAGGTCAGACTTGTTCAAGATTAGACCCCCGAGCCTCAAAAGCAAATTATTATCGTAAACTGCTTTGGGATATAGACCGGAAGCTCACTCCAGTGAAATATCCTCCAAGGAAAAATCTACTTTCAAGGTGCCACCGTATTTACTACCGGCAAAGAAGTAACTGTAGTAAATGCTATAGTTTTTATGCTCAGGAAGTTAAGTGTATTGCTTAAGAGAAGGTCCACAAAAAGCAAAGCCCCACCTGATGGCAGGGCTTTGAATATGCTCTTGAAAACTTAATGCTAAAATAAGGTGCTTATGTCGTAGCTCAAATACAGACCAGCATTGATCCAAGCAACTGAATTTGTATAATCTTCGCCGAAAGCATCTCCTTCTTGCCCCCCGTCCAAAGTCATATTTGCACGGACATATGGTTTTAAAACGATAGGAATACCAGGAATAGCATAACTGTAGGTTACACCGGCTGTCCCACCAAGACTAGCTCCAAAATAACCTCCACCAATTTCAGCAGATATTGCGCCTTGAGTAGTTTCTAGCAAGGCAGTATTCAAGGTGGCAATTGCAACCAATCCATCATAGCCAAGTGATTCATCGTCACCATTAAAATCATACATACCAATCTCAGCTCCAATGCCTATCTCAAATGGACCAATAGCGAAGCCAAATGGTGTAGCAGCAATTAAGCCAAACATGGGTGCAGTAGTACCAAGACCCATGCCTGAACTCATCCACACAGGATATCCACCCATGATACCAATGGTATAGCCAATCATTGCAGATCCACTAGTAACCTCAGCTTCCATGGTGCCTTCTTCAGCCAACATGGCTTCTAAAGCATCACCAGCATCTTCTTCAACGACAGCTTCTTCCATTTCCATAGTAGCTGTAGAATCAGTCATCATCATGTCGTCCATGGCCATGGTGTCAACGGCAGCAGAATCAGCAACCATATCTGTGGCCATTTCCTCAGCAGGTGCTTCCATAGCTTCCTGACCTAAAGCAGCGACAGCAAATACCAGAATAAATAGTAAAGAAAAACGTTTCATGTTTCCTCCAAAGTTCTTCATTTTCTTAAGGTCAGGATGACCCAAATTTTGATTTGATCTCGAAATACCCCCAATCGAGGTCACATATTTCTAGATAACGCATGAATAATACACTTATGACCCCCTAAAAGCAACGTGAATCCGTTGTTCAATAAGGTATTTTGTGTAAAAGATTCTTCATTTGAGATTCTGAACATAGCAATAACTAGATTCACACTAGTGAGCAGTAACATCTTACTTTTATTAGGTGTCTTTCTCCACCTAATAAATCTTTGGAGAACATATACCCACCTTTATATTGCCGCGCTAAATCGGGGCGTAGTGTCTCCTTCGACGAGCTCAGGAAGACACAGGGACTCTGTCCCTAATACGATTATTTGAGCTTTTTATTGAAAAGAATTTATCCCGTTTACGATAAGTGGGAATACGAACAAATGAAAAAGGATTGATCCTTATGTCTGGACCTTTGCGGATGCGCGTCTTTCTGGTAGTGCTTCTGATCGGAAGTGCTGCCTATATGTTGAAAGATACCATTAGCTATTACACAATGGATGAGACCCAAAAACAAACCCTCATTGAGAGCGGTGAGATGGATGATATACGTAAAAATATTATTCATCAGGGCTTGGATCTTCAGGGCGGTATGCATGTTGTCCTAGAAGTTGATTTAGAAGAATTGATTAAAACCCGGGTAGAAGATGGCGATGCTGAAATTAATGCACTCATTTCCAGTAGCCTTATAGAAGCTCAAAATAACGAGACTGAATTTTTCCCAACATTTGCTAAGAATGTAAATGCGACGAACATTCGTCTAGCACGGTACTTTCCAATCTATGAGAAAGGTCCTAACTCTGACGTCTTGGACGCTCTGGAAGCTGATGCTAAGGATGCTGTTGATCGTGCCGAAGAGATTATCCGTAATCGCGTCGATCAGTTTGGTGTTTCTGAGCCAACCATTCAACGTAAAGGTGCCTGGAGAATTGTTGTTGAACTCGCTGGCATTACCAACCAGGCACAGGCACGTGAATTGATTCAAGCCACAGCCCTATTAGAATTTGTACTGGTGCAGGAAGATCCTCAGCTATTGGATGAGATCATCCGCAATATTGACAAAGCCTGGGCTGCAGATATGGGTGAGGAAACTCCTCAAGATTCTACCGACGTCGTGGCAGTGGCTGATACCACTGCTGATGAGGCCGCTCCCAGCCTGGCGGACATTCTGTCTGGTGAAGAAGGTGATTCTCTCAGCATTACCGGTACAGGGGATGTGGGTCGCCCATTCTCATCTTTGATTAATGTAGGTAGTAACACCATCTGGGTGCCTGAAGAAAATGTCCGTTCTGTCAAACGCAAACTTTCAAAACCAACCATTGCAGCTGCTGTCTCATCTGATAGCAAACTGGCCTGGGGCGTTTCCCCTCGTGATATCACCGGTGATGGTCGCATGCACAGAGCCCTCTATCTGATGAAGGGGACTGCAGAGCTGACCGGTGACGTGGTCACCGATGCCAGAGAATCATTAGGTGGTTTCTCCGGAGCTGAATTTGTGGTGCATCTCTCCATGAATGACGAAGGTTCCCGCGAGTGGACCAAGATTACAGCCGGAAATGTTGGTAAGCGGATTGCCATTGTCATGGATGGAAATGTCCATATGGCTGGTGTCATCCGAGACAAAATTGCTGACGGTCGAACTCAGATTGAAGGTATGAACGATCTCCAGGATGCCAAGAAATTGGCAGTTGTCCTGAGAGCTGGTGCATTGCCTGCTCCCATGCTTATTGAAGAGGAGCGTACCATTGGTGCTTCGCTTGGTGCTGATTCTGTAGCAGCTGGTACACAAGCCACTGTATTTGGATTTATCCTGGTTGTTATTTTTATGGCAATCTACTATAAAGGTGCTGGATTGATCGCTGACGTTGCTCTCATTCTGAATCTTGGATTTACCCTGGCAGTTCTTTCTACTCTGAATGCTACACTTACACTACCTGGTATTGCTGGGCTTATTCTTACCGTAGGTATGGCAGTGGATGCCAATGTGCTCATTTTTGAGAGAATTCGTGAAGAACTGCGCAATGCCAAGACCGTTAAAAAATCAATCGATGATGGCTTTAACAGGGCTTTGACTACTATCGTGGATGCCAACCTGACAACCATTCTGGCCGCTGGAGTATTATGGCAATTTGGCAGTGGAACCGTCAAAGGTTTTGCCACCACCTTGTTCTGGGGAATCCTATCCTCGATGATTACGGCTATTTTTATCACACGCACTATTTTCATGGTCATGACAGAGCGCAAAACCATGACCAAGTTGAGTATCTGAGGATTTTGACATGTTTGAATTAATTAAAAATGTAAATATTGACTTCCTTGGCAAAAGAAAAATTGCCGGGATGATTTCAGGAGCGATTATTCTTGCCGGTCTGGTGAGTATTGTGCTCCATGGTGGTCCACTTTATAGTATTGATTTTGAGGGTGGCACGGAAATTCAAGTTCTGTTCACTGAATCAACTTCAGTAGAATCTGTCCGTGAAGCACTAACCGAAATCGGTTATGGTGATGCCATGATTCGTGGGTTTGGAAACGAAGATGAATTTCTAATCCATGTAAAAACCGCCACTCAAAGTGAAGAGCAGGTCAATACCATTCGCGAAGCTCTTGCTTCCATCCACGGTGACAGCTATGAAATTCGCCGCCTTGAAACTGTGGGCCCCAAAATTGGTAAGGAACTCAGGGGTGATATGATTTCAGCCGTGCTGATTGCCATGGCCGGAATTGTAATCTATATCTCAATCCGGTTCCAGTTTATGTATGCAATCGGTGCTATAGTGGCTTTGACCCATGATATACTCATTACTTTAGGACTATTTTCCTTACTGAATATGGAGATATCCCTTTCTGTGTTGGCGGCCTTTCTCTTCATTGTGGGTTATTCATTGAATGACACCATTGTAGTATTTGATCGCGTGCGTGAGAATGCCAAGGAAAAACGGCATGATAGCTTTATGTCGGTAATCAATTTGAGTTTAAATCAGACCTTGAATCGTACCGTGATTACATCAATGACAACTTTGACTGTAGTATTGATTCTGTTCTTTTTCGGTGGTGAAGTCATCAAACCCTTCTCCTTTGCACTAACGGTTGGTCTCGTTGTGGGTACTTACTCCTCAATCTTTGTAGCCAGCCCGGTTGTATTGGCCTGGGATGAAAATCAGAAGAAAAAGAAGAACAGCTGATTCTTTAATTTCCACCTAAAAATAATTACTTATGAGGCACCCCTTTTGGGGTGCTTCTTTGTTTCCGCACCTCGATACATTATTGAACCCTCCGGGTATCAATAACACTCGGTGTCCTTTCGTGACTCGGACATTCAATGCCTCGGTGATAGTACCCCCTGACCGGTCATCGAGTGATTTGAGCTCTGCTCAAATAGTATCGAGATGATCAGTACCACTCCCTAAATATTAGCATCCCTTGCAATATCCAATCAAGGTACTAAGTTGAATCAACCACTAAAAAATCTTGGAGTAAAAAATGAAGACAGGATATGTTTACATCCTAGAATGTTCTGATGGGTCATATTACACGGGTAGCACTACTGATCTGGAAAGACGATTACAACAACATGAAGCAGGGGAGGGAGCTAAGTATACAAAACAGCGACTGCCAATTAAGCTTATTTATTCTGAGGAATATGATCGAATCGATGTTGCATTTTATCGAGAGAAGCAAATTCAATCATGGAGCCGAAAGAAGAAGCTGGCTTTGATAGAGGACAGGCTCAACGATTTACCTGTATTATCTAAGAAAGTGTTTCATAGCAGGGGATCGGACACCTCGATACATCCCGACACGGGGTGTCGGGACACTCGGTGACCTTAGAAGGTGCGGACATCGAGTATTCTGAGTGAAACGAAGAATGTACCTGTCCGGCGCAGCCCGTAGGGCGTAGAGGGATCGAGATGGGTAGGACCAGGCACCTCGATACATGATTGATCCCTCCGGTCTCAATCATACTCGGTGACCTTGGCTCTATAGCACTCCCCCAAGCCCCTATGAGTACATTTCCATTCTACTAAACACATTTCCAGAACTTTCAAAACGATCGAAATTATTTTCACTAAAATTTAGGCATTGAGCAAAAGAAGAGTCTACGATGCTCAATCATGGCATAGGCATTGCACCTCCTCAAACGATTCCCCTTGAAGAGAATCTTAGAAATTGAACAGGAGCTTTGACATGAAAAAACTATTTACTGCAGTACTACTTCTCACACTCATTAATACAGGCGTTTTTGCTGATATAACAATTACTGGAGACGCCCGTGTTCGTCCACGTCTGGATATTGTTGATTTGGGATCTTACGGCAATCGAACCGACAATATCTATTACTTCTACCGTGCCCGCCTCAATGTCGCAGCTGACATTGGCGATGGTTACTTTTTCAAGACCAAACTGGGCTATAATGGTGCAGCTAACTTTGCAAAATTTGGTACAGGCGCTTTACCCCTCGCTGGAGTGAGTTTGGCCAGTGCGGGACGTTCAACATTAAGCTTTATGGAAGTTTATTTCGGACACCAAAGCAAAGCCTATGGTTGGGCGGCTGGAATCATCCCCGTTCCCCATAATCCATTATATGACATGCACTTTTATCCTGGTAAGATGGCTAATATCCCTTGGTTACTATTTAACAATGCTGCCGCCCCTGGATTCGATTTTAACTATCGGCTGGCCGGTGGCAAATTTGACCTGAAAGTATTGGTAGATAATAATGACGGTGTCAAAGTTTCCTCAGAGGGCGATGTGATTGATAGTCTCACTACAACAGACCAATACAGCCTGGATGCCAGCTACACACTTGCATTGGGCGGAATCAAATTGACACCTCAGTTTTTGATGACCATCGCAGATGCAGGAGATCCCGCTCCCATGACCTGTGGCGCTGGTCTTGGATTACCCAAAGTTGCTGGATTTGGTGCTTCTGCCTATTTTGGAATGAGCACTCAGAACGCTGATGATACTGATGCTTATATGGGCTGGATCGCACGTGCGAAACTTGTGGGAATGCTGGGACCTGGTGCCCTGACAGCCTGGTATGATATTGCTGCTTATACTCCAGAGGATGACAGTTTGGAACCAACTACTACCAGCTTTATGTGGGTATCATATACCTATACATTATACAAATCAGATAAGGGTGCTGTCTCCCTGGCTCCAACCTATCGTCTTTATACCCAGAAAACTGAAGGCAGCCTGGATTACAGTAGAGCATTTATCGAGCTCACCACCCAGATTACATTCAAATAATAATATGTTCCTCTAACCCCCGACTTAAGTCGGGGGTTAACAACACACATCGCTATGCATGCTTCGACAGAGTCAGTATTTGATTGTAAGCATTCCACTTGCAGTTTAGTTTGGCAATATTGATATAGTTCAAAACTTTTAAGTTGGGATAGGGTTAATTTTTAAATGATGCGATTTGTGCTTTCATATTTGCTTCTCTATATTAGCATTTTTTCAATTGCTATCGCTGAGACTCAAGAAGATACCTATTTGGATATTTACTATTCCTATGGAATGAATCAACTGATACCCAGTCTCATAAGTAATTCCAATCTTGATTTTGATCGCGATAAGCTATATTCAGATTTTTGGATTCAAGGCGGGTTCAAAATATCTGATAAGATATCATTTGCTGGTGCACTGGAACTAACCAATCAGTCCCATGAACTCATCGGAACAAAATTTTCGAGGCCAGATTTTCCCCTATCAACGGGACGATTTCAACAAAGTGTAGTTAAATATGTGACTGACAAATTAACAATCAAACTTGGCCGTGATAATATGCTCAATAGCCATTTACGACCCTCCATATTTAATTACCCCACGTTTGGAGATGGGATAGGATGGGATTATCAGTGGAAAAAATGGAGTTTCAGACATGTTTATCAGATTTTCCCTGCTGAGAAACAGGCTAATCAAATATTCAGAAGGAGTGTGTCCTATCACCATTTGAGTAGAATGTTCTCAAGTTTTTCAATTGGAGCTGGCGAGTATTTTATTTTAACAGGTGATAATCTGGGAGTAGATTTTAAACGACTAAATCCATTTTTACCCTACTCACTTAATTCTCATGACAGTGTGGCTGACTACTATCCTGGTTTCTCAGGAGATTCAGATAATAGTTTGATCAAATTATTTTTTGAATGGAGCAAAAAGCCTAACCAGGTCGCAATTAATTTGTATATCGATGAATTTCATATAGATGGAGTTGACAGGGAAGTCTTTAACGATGCCATGTTGCTAAGTTTTTCTGCTGCGAATGATATCAAGGCTCTTGGCTATAGCAATATATTGAATTGGGGTTTCTCGGTGGCTAATCCAAACTTTGGACAGCATCCGGGACCTTTCACCACAACAACTTTTGGTGAATTTCCCCTTTTTGAGTACACCCCTGGGATGAAAAAGTTGTATTACTTTGATGCAAGACTCTTTACCGACAAATCGTATCAAATATCTTTATCGGGTTACACAGAAAAATGGGTAAAAATATCTCAATTGTCGCCAGACCTGATGAACCAGCGAATTGAACTTGATCAACTGGATGTTTACTCTGATTATAGATTGAGTGTTGGAGCTAATTACAAGCTTCAACAATTACCACTGAGACTTGGCATCGTTGCCTGGGTGGGGTCAGAGGAGGAACACTCCTCAGGGTTTAGCCTTTTATTTCAATATGATTCAATACGCCCGATTACGCAGTAAAAGTATGATCCTCTGAAATCTTGGGCTGGTCAAGGAAACCACTATCTGATGGTTTGTATTCAGGAATAATTCGCATAAGCGACTGTTTGATTCTGGCTGAATCAAAGGTCACACCAAGCTTAACAAGCTTATTAATATCAGCTTGTAGATGAGCCCAGTCCTCATACCTTGATCCACCGTTGTTGAGAATCATGATCTTGCCATGGTCAGTCTTTGAAAAAATTTCACCATCAAAAGCGAGTTCTTCATAAAGTTTTTCACCTGGCCGTACGCCCGTATACACAATAGGAATATCTTTTTCAGGTTCAAGACCAGACAATCTGATAAGGTCAAAAGCCATATCCTTTATCTTGACAGGTCTGCCCATTTCAAGGACGTAGATTTTCCCTCTACCTTGTGGCATTGAGCTGGCCTGGAGGATTAACTGGGCAGCTTCCGGAATCGACATGAAGTACCGAATCATATCGGGGTGTGTGATTTTTACGGGCCCACCGGCCTTGATCTGCTTCTCGAAGATAGGGATCACACTCCCAGAACTACCTAGAACATTACCAAAACGGACAGCCATAAAGGAGGTCTTGCCCATACGGTTGGCCACTTGAACCATAATTTCAGCCAGGCGTTTTGTGGCGCCCATGACATTCACAGGGTGAACAGCTTTGTCAGTACTCACGAGTACAAATTTTTGTACCTCATGCTCCACAGCTGAGTCAATCAGGTTCATGGTTCCACGTACATTAGTATTGATTGCTTCCCAGGGATGATCCTCCTGCAGAGGGACGTGTTTATAAGCAGCTGCATGCAGGATGACATGGGGCTTATAATCACGCAGCATATTGTCGATAGTATTCTTATCCCGAACACTACCCAAAACACAACTTGTGTAGGGTTTATGATCTTGAACCAATAACTCCTGCTGAACCTGAAACAGGTTATACTCACTATTGTCAAAAAGGATTACCATAGCTGGATCAAATTGAAAACACTGGCGAACTAATTCCGACCCGATTGAGCCACCTGCTCCAGTTACTAAAACTCTTTTTCCTCGAATAAATTCCGTAATAGACTGTGAGTCTAATTTTATTTCTGCCCGCCCCAGTAAATCTACGTATGACACCTCACGAATCATCTTAAGTGTGACATTGTCATCTATGATTTCAGACAAATCGGGAACTGTTTTGTATGGTTTTCCAGCTCGCTTGCACTTGTCAACGATTGTTCTCATTTCAGGACCCGTTGCAGAAGGTGCTGTGATTAGAAAATCATCGAAATCATATGGAAGATTTTCAATCTCTGAGACTTTTCCAAACACCTTTACGCCGTGCAGGGTAGCACCTTTTTTGCGAACATCATCATCAAGAAAACCTGCGATTTGATATCCAATATGTGGGGTAGTGAGTATCTCACGTGCAATTTTCTCTCCCGTTCGTCCAGCTCCAATGAGAACTAAGCGGGTTTTTTTTGGTTCTTCACCTGCGTTATAGCGCTCATGTTTTGAGTTATGCACGATATGTGAATAATATATTCTGACCGCAACTCTGCTTAGAGAAACTGCCATAGTGGATAATACAAAATCGATTAAGAAGAAGGATCTTGGGAATCCCGCGAAACCATGGAAAAATCCAAAGCCAAGGATGATGATAACAGATGCAATGGTATTTGCTTTAATAATATTTGCGATATCCCAGAGACTTGTAAATCGAAACATGCCTTTATAGAGATGATAGAGTGAAAAAAGGGCAATTTTTACCGCCAAAGTAATTGGGATCAGATATGCAAATTCCCTGATAAAATTGGGAGGGATGATAAAATCAAATCTCAGCAGGAGTGCCCCCAATAAGCTGAGCAGTATGATGCCTCCATCCGCAATCAGAAATAATGCAGTTTTGGATTTACTTGTTAGCCTATTATACATAAATATGTATTCCCTCATTTGTGATGTCATTTAATATATCACAGAATAGTTACATCCGCACAGAAATCAAAAACCTATTATGCATTCAAATCCCAATAGTGATACATGTCAATCCGCATCTTTTTAACCTAATTATGCTTGATATATCAATATTGTAATATTGATATAATCAGAGTTCTATTAGGATCTGTACCCAGAAAACTGAAGGTAGCCTGTGGTACAGCAGAGCCTTTATAGAGCTTACTACGCAGATAACTTTCAGGTTAAATTATAAATCCCTAGGTCGATCTGTTACCCTAGCCTTTAGGCCAGGGGGGGGTAATTCATTACTATACAACACAATATTTCCACCCTTGAGCAGGGTTTAAGTCAGGGGCTAATGACATAATACGCTGTGCATACTTCCTTTTGGCTATGCTAAAGACAAGCTCAGCTCGGCAAGATACATCGAATAAAACGGCATCAATAAAACTCCGCGGTCTTTGCGAACTTTGCGGTTAACACTCCCATCTATTCTAAGAAGCTCTTGATGACTTGCTGGAGTTATTTCTTGATATAACCAGCATGCCAAATAGCTTACCCTAATTGGTATGTTCAAAAGAGAGGGTGATGTGATGACGAAAAGTTTAAGATTAATACTTAATTTCTTCCTGACGCTCCTGCTATTAATGCTCGTGTTCAGTTGTTCAAAAGATTCTGAATCGTCCAAAAACCGCTTGAAGGATCTTTATACTTTCGCTGGCGGTCCATCCGGTGGAACTTTTCAATACTACGCAAGTGCCATAGCGACCATCGGGCAAAAGCAGGGACGGAAATTGTTAGCCCGTTCATCAGGTGGTTCCATAGAGAATATACGCCTGGTCAATTCCCGAAAGGCTGACTTTGCTGTGGCCTATTCGGGACATGTCTATGCTGGAGCCCATGCTGCACTCAAAAATGATGAGAATAGCTATGGGAATGTTTTGGTAATGGCCTATCTCTATGGAGCACCTGCTCAATTGGTGGTTAAGGCCGGCAGTGGGATTAACTCACCTTTGGACCTCGCGGGCAAACGAGTTGGAGTGGGGAATGCTGGCTCTGGCGCCGCAGCCAATGCTGAGATTTATTTTAGCAGTCTGGGTATATGGGATCAGATGGATCGTGAGTTTCTGGGTTATCGTAATGCAGCCACAGCTATGCAAAATGGTCAACTCGATGCCTTCTGGGTATTTACCGGATACCCGAGTGCCTCGATTCTGGAGGTTGCCATGCAGGCTGATATCAGACTATTGGATACCTATGCTGCTGGAAAATCTGTGGGACTCTTTGGTAAAAATCCATTTTTCACTCCAGTGACAATACCTGCCAATACCTATAAGGGACAAACAACCGATATCGCCTCATTTCAAGATGGTGCCCTGTTGGTTGCAAATTCCAAGGTTCCCAATGCCGTGGTTCATCAAATTCTAACTGCCATGTATAGTCAGGCAGGTCTGGAATATTTAGTTTCGGTGCATAATTCAGCCAAATCAATGTCAGTTGAAACAGGACTGCAGGGTGTGGTCACTCCGATTCATCCCGGGGCAATTCAATTTTGGCAGGAAAGGGGTTTAAAATTACCAGCTATGGCTGAGTAAACCCGGCTAGTCTTCGCCAACAGGACAAAAGGCTTCGAGGACCTCAGCCTCCGGGGTTGGACGCCAGTAGAAGAGGAAAAACTAAATTGATAGGAACATCGTGGTCCAGAACCTGAATAGAATCGAGACATATGTTTTTAAGACACTATCTGTGGGTCTGGTTTTATTCTATATCCTATCTGCGACCCTTATGCCAGCTGCCACAGAATTCCACAGGGGCATTTATGTGTTCATCACCTATGTCCTGGTCTTCATGTTGTACAAATCCCCACATCCCTCTCTGCGTCCACTTGACTATTTCCTCATGCTGCTATCCATCATCAGTATTTCCTATTGGATATTCAATTATGAGGCATTGAATTATCGGGCCGGGGCAGAAACGCAACTGGATCAAGCCGTGGCCGTAGCAGGTGTACTTCTAGGGATCGAAGTAGCCCGGAGAGTGATCGGACCTGTTTTCGTTATACTGGCAAGCTTGCTTCTGATTTATGGTGTATATGGCATGTACTTCCCAACACTCATTGCTCATCCCGGTGCTAGCTTCCCTGAACTGTGTACCACCATATTTTACAAAGAAGATGGCGTGTTTGGTCTGATGGCCAATGTCCTGGCTACCTATGTCGTTTTATTTGTGATATTCGGTGCCTTCATGGAGCGCTCCGGTGCCCAACGCTTCTTTATTGATTTCCCGCTTGCCGCCGTGGGACATCGTCTGGGTGGACCGGGTAAAATGGCTGTCCTGGCCAGCGGTCTGTTTGGATCCATCTCCGGAAGTGCCATTGCCAACACCGTCTCAACCGGAGCGTTCACAATCCCCCTCATGAAAAAAGCCGGATTCAGACCCCACATAGCTGGTGGCATCGAGCCCGCAGCTTCCATTGGTGGGATGTTCATGCCGCCTATCATGGGAGCAGGTGGATTTATCATGGCCGAATTGACAGGTGTGCCCTATCCCAAAATTATGATCATCGCCATTTTTCCGGCGCTCATGTATTTCTTCTCAGTGTTTGTGATGATCCACTACGAGGCCAAGATTCATAACATCAGGGGCGAGAAATCAGGTCCATCAGCATGGGAGATATTCAAGCGGGGCTGGTATTACGTTACTCCGCTACTGCTTATCACTATCATCATGCTCTCCGGGTTCTCACCGGGTTTTGCAGCTGTGACGGGTATTATTTCCTGTATAGCGATAAGCTGGGTGAAAACAGAGACCCGCATGGATTTCAAAGGTTTTATTGATGCCGCTTGTAAAGGGACTGAGAATAGTCTCAAAATTGGAGGGACGGTAGGGGTCATCGGTATCATCATATCGGTATTAACCTTCAGTGGTCTGATCCTCACCTTCGCCAATATTGTGATTCAGCTGGCTGGGGGGAGTCTCTTTTTGACAATTCTATATATTGCGTTGGCTTCGCTGGTGTTGGGTATGGGTGTCCCAGTCACGGCCGCCTATCTGATCACGGCAGTCATTGCCGTTCCGGCACTAACACATCTTGGTGTCAACATGATCGCAGCCCATATGATCGTCTATTGGTTATCACAAGATTCCAACATTTCACCACCAGTCTGTATCGCGGCTTTTGCAGGTGCAGCGATTGCCAAGGCCAATATGTGGCGCACAGCTTTTTCGGCCTTCAAATTTGCCAAATTTTTATACATCGGACCCTTCCTGTTTGGTTATGTCCCGGAATTCACCCTCAATGGCAGTTGGTGGGATATTGTCCGGGTCTTCATCATGATTATCATCGGAAATTACCTTTTCGCCTATTTCCTGAGCCTCTCCTGGTGGCATTCACTTAAAAACAAGTGGGCTAGCGCTTAAGAATTTTTGAACCACAGATCTATCTGCGTACTTCGTGACTTCGATAGACAGGTTTCACTGATTTTCACGAATAATTTTGAATAGGTAAAGCAGTTGGCTTTAAAATGATAGTATTTGTCCATAAAGTAGATATTTTTGTAAAATACTGGTAACTGTTAAAACAGTTGCGATCTATCTAAGTATCAATTAACCCACGACTTAAGTCGTGGGTTATTAATAGTCCAGAATTTCAATAACCGTTTTAACGGTTTCTGGAAAAAAGTTTATAGACAGACAGTAATTAGTGTCAATTCATCTAATTTGAGATATTCATGTCCAAAACTTCAGCCACTCAAGCACAACTATATTTTAATTAATTCACGCACATAATTTATTCCAAGGGTGCGAATCCGTCTATATTGCCAGAGGTGCAGGGTTTGACAATTCATTAAATCGCTTGTACAACGGGTGAAAGAGCCTTGAAACAAAGTGGAGATTATCATGCTTAAAAAAATCTGGTTTATCCTGATTATATTACTCATTTCTGGCGTTTATGCTGAGATTACGCTTTCAGGAGATGCTCGACTCAGACCCCGATTTGATGTTAAGGACAATGGGGAGTACGGAACCCAATCAGAAGATTTTTACTATTATTACCGCGCTCGCTTAATGATCAAAGCAGACATAGGTGATGGATATTATTTCAATACTCGCTTAGGTCATAATGGAGCTGCCTATTGGATTGGCAAGTTTGGAACCGGTACAACACCCAGTGATTTGAGTAATCCCAATGCAGGAAGAGCGACGGTTGATTTCATGGAGCTCTATTTTGGACGCAAGGGGAAAAAGTTTGGCTGGTCCGGAGGAATTATACCAGTAGCCCATAATCCCATGCTGGACATCCATTTTTACCCCACTATCATCCTGGACAAAGCCTGGGACACTTACAACAATAACGCGGCACATGGATTTGATCTCAACTATAAGTTGGCTGGCAATACTCTCGATTTAAAAATATTAGTAGACGATAATAATGGAAAAAAGGTCGTGGATAAATATTTCGTCTCCCAGAGTGATACATCCATAAGCTACATCATTGATCAGGATAGTGGATCTATTCGATTGGATACAACCATCACTATGACCATATCCTCTGAATCCAATACAAGGGATCAATACACCGTTTACTTATCCTATCCACTCTCCTTGCTAGGCTTTAAAATGGCACCTCATTTGTTAGTAACTTTCGCAGATAAGGGGAGACCCGCACCAGTTACATACGGTGCTGAATTTGCCCTACCCAAAGTAGCGGGATTTAAAGTCTCAGCCTTTGGTGGATTAACCAGTCAAGCCGTGAATGATTCTTTGACTGGCGTAGCAGCTTACAATGGATGGATCGCCCGTGTAAAAATGATTGGCAAATTAGGTCCAGGAACTCTGGTAGCGTGGTATGACCAGGCCATAACTTCCCCTGATGTGTCAGGAGCACCGGATAGTAAATTCTCCTATTTATGGTTATCATATACCTACACCTTACATAAGTCTGACTGGGGTGCCTTAGTATTCGCCCCAACCTACCGCCTCTATACCAACAAAATTAAAGACAGTAAAGATTATACCCGAGCTAAAATCGAGTTGACGACTCAGATTACATTTAAGTAGTGTGATCCGGACATTGAGTTTACCTGCCCGTTCGTAGCTTCTCAGCGAAGACGGGTCGAAATGTCCAGTCCTTCATAATGCTTTTCTAGTCCAGCCTCGCCCTTCGACAAGGCCTGTGCTGAGCACTTCGGCTACGCTCAGTATAAACTCCGTCGAAGTGTTCAGGGATCAGCAATCCGGGCTAGTCGGCTGTTGCTACTTTAAAAAATTCGTTTCGTTCGTCTATTTCGTTGTAAACAAATCGTACTTCTGAGCTAACAGGAAAAACCAAAATAAATCTCTGCGTCCTCTGTGCTCTCTGCGGTTAAGGCTTTTCACCCCCAACCATTAATCTACAGACATAACCATTTAGCGACGGAAGCGTCTATTTCTAGAATAAATTTGGTGAACGCGTTACTATCGAATAGGTTAATACCCTAAATTTATAGTTATGATTTGAAAGGAATAAGGTATGGTACAGATGAGCAGGCGAGATTTTGTTAAAGTCACCGGCACCGGTCTGGCCCTGGCAACCCTCCCCGGATTCATTCGAAAAGGTTTTGCCGGCGTATCCACTGGTGATAATCCCTATAATTTCTATT
>Ga0233447_1000414_pt1 | contig 49654 bp, 31 predicted proteins | sample SI_124_October20_3_FD_183014 | JGI IMG/M metagenome (GOLD analysis project Ga0233447, IMG submission 183014) | Seawater microbial communities from Saanich Inlet, British Columbia, Canada - SI_124_October2016_135_MG | ecosystem: Environmental > Aquatic > Marine > Inlet | place: Canada: British...
TAGGGAAAGAAGTAATGTTTTATTACCGGAAACCTAATGCCAGATTTCGTATATCAGGCGTGGTAAAAGATTATCATTACGAATCTTTTTATACGAAGATAAGACCAACAATTTTGCTGCAGGATCCGAATCGAACCCGAATTGCCGGCATAAAAATAGTCACCAATAGCAGCAGTGGTGATGGTAATTTTAAACAAATTCAGGATGTACTTGCTTACGTGGAAAATTCATGGAAATCAATATTTCCCAATGAATATTACGAATTTGAATTTATTGAAGATAGAATAAAAAACAATTATGCCAGTGAGGCAAGCTCATCAAAACTGATAAATATTTTTGCCCTTATAACAGTAATTATTAGCTGTTTAGGAATTTTCGGATTAGCGTTATATTCCAGTGAACAGCGATCAAAAGAAATTGGTATTCGTAAAATAAACGGAGCTAAGGTATCTGAAGTAATGGTAATGCTAAATGGCGACCTTGTAAAATGGGTAGCAATAGCATTTATAATTGCCTGCCCAATTGCCTTGTACGCCATGAATAAATGGCTCGAAAACTTCGCCTACAAAACCACTTTAAGTTGGTGGATTTTTGCATTAGCCGGATTGTTGGCTTTGGGAATTGCATTGCTAACCGTTAGTTGGCAAAGTTGGCGGGCGGCAACGAGGAACCCGGTTGAAGCGCTGAGGTATGAGTAGAACTTAATAGAGATTTTTATAAACTTGAATTAATGGACAGGTACTAATTAATGAGAACGATTAAATTATGAATATACTTCAGTTAAAATTAGTGTTGAGAAATCTGGTGCGAAATAAGCTGCATTCGGCCATCAATATTTTTGGCTTTGCCATAGGTATAGCAGCCTTTATTATGATTTCACTTTATGTGAATTATAATCTAAGCTTTGATAAGTTTCATGCCAATAGAAGTCAGATATACAAGGTGTTTATTGGCGATTCAGATGGTATTCCAGCACCGGTTGTTAATATCTTGAAAACCAATTTTTCGGAAATTGAAAATACCGTGAGGCATTGTGACTGGTATGGTGGGGGGAGTGATGGTTATCTGAGAACGGAAGCGGAGACATACAGCATTACCGAGTTGTTATTTGCAGACAACACACTCTTTGATGTATTCAATTTCAAAACCATTCAAGGAGATGTGAAGGCCGCACTGGAGCAACCCAATACCATCTTGTTGACAAAAAATTATGCCCGCAAAATATATGGAGATGAGGATCCGACAGGCCAGTTGTTGAAATATCAAAGCAAGTCTCTAAATATAAAATTTGACCTGACCGTTATGGGCGTAATTGAGGATGCACCGTCCAATTCCACAATCAATTACAATAGCATTGTGTCTATGTCAACTATTCCCACAAACCATATCAGGCGAGGAAATATAGATGAGGATTGGGGCAACTGGGGTTTTGCCAATTATGTGAAAATTAACAACGAGAGTGATTTCACCCAGTTAAACGATAAAGCTCAGTCTTTCTGGTCTGGTTTTGTTCTCGAAAAGTGGGATGTTGAACCGAATACTGAGGCAGCAGCCAATTATCAGCTATCCTTTGTACCGCTTGAAGAAGTCCATTTCCATGGCTCAAATAAACGCACTTTCATTTATATTCTTATGGCCATTAGTTTGATCATACTTATTGTAGCCATTATCAATTATGTAAACCTCTCTATGGCCATTTTTAGTAGCAAAATCAAGGAGGTAGGAATAAAGAAAGTGATCGGTTCTTCCCGGATCAATATGTTTTGGCAATTTATAAATGAATCTCTGGTAATTACAAGCATCTCATCAATACTTTCTCTGTTGTTGATTCTTGTATTTAATCCATACTATACCAAAATCACTGGTTTTAATGACCTTTTGGATTCTGGAAATCTGATAATTTATTCGATCCTATTTATAGCAGGCATTGCTTTCATTGGTCTTGTTTCAGGCATGTATCCAGCCTTTTACCTTACCTCACTCAGTCCAATAAATGCACTAAAAAAAGAAAGGACAACCGGAAAGAGGGGCAGTATTCTGAAAAATTCACTTGTTGTTTTTCAGTTTGCGATATCAATTACACTCATTATAGGAGTTATTATTATATCGAAACAGGTGTCCTATATGAAAAATAAAGAGCTGGGATATAAAAATGACCATATAGTATATTTCAGTCAAAGTGGAAATATTGGGGGAAAATACGATGTGTTCAAACAAGAATTGTTGAGCAATCCTAATATCAAGAGCGTTTGCAGGACAAATACACATCTGGGAAGGGATTTGACCATGTCATCCAAACACAAGGTTAATGGTGAGTTTAAAAAGTACATGGCAACAACCATCGATCCTGACTTTGTAAAAACAATGGGTATCGAGCTCATTGATGGCAGAGATTTGTCGTGGGATATCCAATCTGATTTGGATCATGCCGTTTTGGTAAACGAACAGTTTGTAAAAAAAATGGAATTAAATCCTGCAGTTGGTTCTACTGTTTCTTTTTTTGATGAGGAAGTCACTGTTGTAGGTGTAATAAAGGACTTTCATAATACTTCAATGCATCATGCAATAGAGCCTTGCATGTTCACTTATCGCAACTGGAATTCTAATGTAAATATTAAAATAAGCAATATGAATATGGCAGAGACCATTGCTTTTATTGAAAATACATGGGACGATTTTGCACCTGAAATGCCATTTGAATATCAGTTTCTAGATAAAACATACGATAAGCTATATAAATCGGATGAAGAGTTAGGGTTTCTGATTTGGTTGTTTTCAATATTGGCTGTCTGTATTGCCTCTCTGGGCCTTTTTGGGCTAATATCATTTACTACTCAGCAACGGAGAAAAGAGATAGGTGTCAGGAAGATCAATGGAGCAAAGATTTATGAAGTTGTTTCAATGCTCAATCAGGATATACTTAAGTGGGTTGGTGTAGCATTTATCATCGCATGTCCGGTGTCAGGATTTTTAATGAGTAAATGGTTGCAGACATTCGCTTATAAAATTGAACTCAGCTGGTGGATTTTTGCATTGGCAGGGGTGCTGGCTTTGGGAATTGCATTGCTAACGGTTAGCTGGCAAAGTTGGCGGGCGGCAACGAGGAATCCGGTTGAGGCTTTGAGGTATGAATAAAGCCTCCCCAACCCCTCCCATGGCGGGGCTTTAGAGACTACCAAACTGGGAGTGCTGTGCTTTTAAGAAATTTAGAGATGAAAAAAGGAAATAACAAATAAGTAGAATCCAAAAGTCCCCTTTAGGGGATTCCAGCCTGCCGGCTGGCAGGTAGGGGTGAAGAATAAGTGGGATTATTCGAAATAAGAATATAAAAACAGTTCAGGAAAAACAGACAGAAACAGAATAAAAAAAAACAGCCATGATTAAACTTTTTTTAAAAACAGCCATTTATCGTTTACGAAAAGATAAGTTTCATTCTTTTTTAAATATTGGAGGATTGGCTCTGGGGCTCGTTGCATTTCTATACATCGCCACATACACTTTTCATGAAATTAGTTACGATAGCTTTCATTCAAAGGCCGACAGGATTTACCGTTGTGTTGCTCATATAAAATTGGGAGAAAGAGCCCTTGACATTCCAAGGTCAGAAACTCCTCTGGCTGCAGCTGCTAAAAACGACTTCCCAGAAATAGAAGAGGCCATAAGATTATATCCCTTAACTGAAATAATCACCCGCTATAAAGAGAAAAAATTTGTTGAAAGCGAAATATGTTATGCCGATGTTGAATTGTTTGATGTGTTTGATTTCAAATTACTTGAGGGAAATCCTAAAACAGCATTGGGTGAGCCCAACTCAATTGTTCTTGGGAAAGAGGTGGCTCTTAAATATTTTGGAGATGAAAATCCAATGGGAAAATCAATTTTGCTGACCACTAATAAAGTGCCATATGTGGTAACCGGCATTCTCGATGAAATTCCGAAAAACTCAAGTTTACAAAGCAACTTATATGCGTCGTTTTGTACTTTACCCGAAAGCAAACGCCTTGATAACTGGGGCGCTTTTAACAATGTCTATACTTATATTGTTACAAAAAAAGGTATTAATATTGAAGAATTTGAAGCAAAGTTTGATGCATCAATAAGAAAATATGAAGACGCAATGATACAAAGAGAAATGGGTATTTCACTGTCAGAATTTGAAAGTCAGGGGAATTTTTTCATTCATAAACTTCAACCTTTAAAGGATATACATTTAAATTCGACCTATTCTGAAAATCTTTCTACCTATGGAAATAAGCGTTTTCTTATTATTTTCGGCATAACCGGATTATTAATATTGATTATCGCTGGCTTTAATTTTGTTAATCTCACCACTTCAAGGGCATCATTAAGGGCAAAAGAGATTGGTATAAAAAAAATAATTGGTTCAACACGTAAATCAGTCATTTTACAAATTCTAATCGAAATTTTTCTTCACATCCTCATTGCTCTTGTAATATCAATTGTTATTCTCTTGCTTATTCTTCCCTTCCTTAATAATTTTTCGGAAATAGTAATTCAGCCTGAATTTTTACTAAATCCGTTAACATCATTAACCATCATTTTTATACCTCTAATTATCACAATTTTAGCAGGCATTTATCCTGCCTTTCTCATCACAGCTTTTAAACCGGTTGACGTAATAAAAAGAAAATTCAAAGAAGGAAATTCAAAATCGTTAACCAGAGGAGGATTGGTAACAATTCAATTTGTAGTGTTTATCGGTTTAGTGTTTTGTACACTTATTATTCGCCGACAAATTAATTATATGCACCAACAAAATCCGGGATTCGAAAAAGAGAATGTATTGGTTGTTGAAAATATGGGATATTTAGATAACAACCGAAATAGTTTTAAAATGGAAATGCTTAAAAACCCTTCAGTTCTATCGGCATCATATTCATCTTTAGTGCCGTCTGTAGATGATAATGCAGGCAATATATTTTGTGAAAAAGGGAGTGATAAGACCCATTCATTAAATAGAATGGACGTTGATAGTGATTTTCAAAAAACACTAAAAGTTCAGTTAAAAGCAGGCAGTTTTTTTACCGATAATGAGGCCACTGAAAAATATAATGCAATAATAAATGAAGAAGCGGCGAGACTTCTGGGATGGAGCGATTGCAATGAAAAATACATTTATGATTATAACTACGGAAAAGATTTTAAAGTTATAGGCATAATGAAAGATTTTCACATGAAATCGTTGCGGGATAAATCGAAGCCTTTGGTTATAAAATATAGAAATACGAGCCGATTTCTTTCATTAAACGTACAATCTAATAATTTACCGGAATTGATAAAATCGGTAGAATCTCAATGGGGAAATTTCAATGAGGAAGCTCCATTTGAATACTTTTTTCTCGACCAATCTTTCAATGCTCAGTACAAATCGGAAGAACGTTTGGCAAAAGTAATTGGTGTATTTACAATTTTTGCAATCATGATTTCTTGTATCGGATTGTTGGGATTGGTATCGTATGCGGCAACCCAGAAAAAAAAGGAAATCGGCATCCGCAAAGTAAACGGAGCAAAAGTATCTGAAATATTAGGCATGTTAAACAGAGATTTTGTGAAATGGGTAGGCATCGCATTTATTATTGCTGTCCCGGTTTCATACTTTGCCATGAATAAATGGCTCGAAGGTTTTGCTTACAAAACAACACTAAGTTGGTGGATTTTTGCCCTATCGGGAGTAATTGCTCTTGGAATTGCATTGTTAACGGTTAGCTGGCAAAGTTGGCGGGCAGCTACACGGAATCCGGTTGAAGCATTGCGATATGAATAATTATAAAAGCAGAAATAATTTTGAAATAAAAACAAGATTAAACCATGAAGAGTAACATACGTTTGGCAATTCGCAATATTCTTAAAAACAAGGTAAATTCCATTATTACTGTTGGAGGTTTAACTGTTGCATTTGCCTGTATTTTATTAATTTACATTTATGTTTCTCAGGAATTCAGCTACAATAACTTTCATTCAAACAAAGACAAAATTTTTAGGGCAAATTATTCATACGCATTAGAAAATGGCACAGAGGGTAAAAGTCTTCTTTTTGATTCTAAACTATCCGAAATTATAAAAGAAAAAGTACCTCAAGTAAAAAAATGTACCGCTTTTCGGAGTGCCCACGGTCCAACTTTAATGTTTGAAAATAATAATTTTGAAGAAAAAATATGTATTGCTGAATCTGACTTTTTTGATATGTTCAGCTTTAAATTAGTAATAGGAAACAAAGAAAAGTTATTTGAAAACCCCGATGAAATTGTGATATCATCAAGTTTGGCAAATAAATTTCAAGCCATTAATACGTGTACCAGAGAAGAATTGATGGGGCAGCATGTTTTTTTTCAGAATACAGGAGACCAGCCATTTGTAATTTCAGGTATTATGGAAAATGTACCTAAAAATTCAAGCTTCCAATTTGACGCTTTAATTCCATACAGGTATGAAGCTGCATTTTCGCAGTCGAACAATACCTTTGGAAACTCATCGATTCTTTATGAAATAAATCAAAAAGAAGATGCTCTTCAGGCTGAACTACAAATTAATCAAACCATTACTGAGCATTATAAAGAATTGGTAGCTCAACTACAAAATGAAAATATTTTAGCAAATACAGCCAATTGTTTTATGCCTTTTTCAATCTCTCTTAACAATGTTTATCTTAGTAAGATTGACTCTGATTATGAAGAAAACAATAGCAAAACCAGTTTGTACATTCTTTCAGCAATTGGATTTCTTATACTTATAATAGCCTGTAGCAACTATATGATGCTTTCACTGAGCCAGGCTTTTAATAAAGTTGGAGAAGTAGGTATTAGAAAAGCTATTGGAGCCAGACCTGTAAATATATTCGGTCTGTTTTTTACTGAAAACAGTATTTTAACATTCACTTCATTGGCTATCGGGGCATTTCTTTGTACCCTGCTCCTGCCCATCTTTAATCAGTTGGCTTACACTGAAATCTACACCGGATTAATAAATATTCCTCAAATACTAGTTTTTGTTACTTTAATTCTATCGATTGTTGTTTTGACAACCAGTGTAATTCCAATTTTAAAACTGATGAAAATTCAACCCAATCTGTTGTTGTCAAAAAATCTAAAAAGCAGAAATAAAAATAGTGTAACACAGTTATTTGTCACGCTACAATATGTTCTTTCCATTATTCTAATCATTTTAACCATTTCGATAATTCGCCAAACAAACTTTATGAAATATAAAGATTTGGGCTTTTCGGCTGAGAATATAATCGACCTGCGCATATACCATCTTAACAAAAGTCAGAAAACTGCACTTCGTGATGAACTTCGAAATAACCCTGGGATTATTAATCTTACGCTTACCGACAGAGATTATACGAGTGGTCGTTCTTCAAATTTCATAAAAAACAAAAACGGGAAACTTTCTCAAACCAGATTATTAGATGTCGATAATAATTATATTTCTACGTTGAGTTTAAACCTTACTCAAGGCGAAAATTTCACAGAAAGCAGTTCTACGAATCAATCTATAATTATAAATGAAAAGTTGTTGTCTTTTTTAGGTTTTAAAGAGGATGCAATTGGGCAAATCGTTGATGTGGATGGACAAGATTATAGAATTACAGGAGTCGTTAAAGATTTTCATTACGATTCTATGAAAGAAGAAATTCAGCCGCTAATGTTGTTGCCCCGAACGGAAGAAATTAAAAGGGGCAAATTCATTTTTATCAAATACAACCCTGCACAATTAAGTCAACTAATTCCATTTATTCAAAACACATGGAAAAAAATTACACCGGATAAAGAACTGGATTTTCATTTCTGGGATGAACAACTTAACCAACGATATCAGGCAGAAGAAAGGTGGAGCCAAATAATTGCTTACGCAGCAATAATTGCAATTATAATCTCATCGTTAGGACTTTTCGGATTAACATTAATGGTAATAAACCAACGTGTAAAAGAAATTGGCATTCGGAAAATAAGTGGCGCAAAAATATCTGAAGTAATTACGATGTTGAATAAAGATTTTTTAAAAGGAGTAGCCATTGCTTTTGTAGTAGCCAGTCCGATTGCATATTACGCCATGAATAAGTGGCTCGAAAACTTCGCCTACAAAACAACTTTAAGCTGGTGGATTTTTGCACTAGCAGGAGTGCTGGCTTTGGGAATTGCATTGTTAACTGTTAGCTGGCAGAGCTGGAGGGCGGCAACGAGGAATCCGGTTGAGGCTTTGAGGTATGAATAGCAAAAAAACAACGGTATGAAAAAACTAATATTTATTTTTCGGTCACTAAGAAAAAATTTGAGACTTACCCTTATAAATGTTTTTTGCATGGCCTTAGGTCTTGCAGCAGCAGGAGTTATTCTAAGTTTTGTTTACCAGGAATTTAATTACGACTCAGAGCATGTAAATTCAGAAACAATATTCCGAATAATTCAAAAAGATGGCGATCAGCAAAGTCCGTATACTTTTGCGCCACTAGCCGAAGAACTAAAAGCGAATTTCCCGGAAATCGAAAATACAGTCAGAGTTAGTTTTTTTTACGGATACCTGGCCTGTTCAACATCAGAAAACAAATTCAATGAGACCGGGGCTATTTTTGCCGACCCTGATTTTTTTAATCTATTTTCTTTTCCATTAATTAGCGGAAACAGCAAGGACTGCCTACTTTCTCCAAACTCAGTTGTTATCTCGCAAAAGGCATCAAAAAAATACTTTGGCAACGAAGATCCTGTTGGGAAAAGTTTCAAAGTTGGCGAGCACAAAGAAATTATTGTAAGCGGTGTTTTTGAAGATTTTAAATCGAATTCAAATTTTCAGGGCGATTTAGTATTTCCGCTCGAAAAAATTTCAAAACTCACACAAATATGGATTGAACCAAGCTGGAAACACGAAAGTGAAATTCATACGTTTGTATTGTTTTCAGATAATACCAACCCTGAGGAAATTTCAAAAAAATGCGAAAATTACATTTCAAACTATATTGAGAATAGCAAACACGAACTTTCATTCCAACCCTTACAAAACATTCATGTTGAAAACCAGTTTTTCTGGGAATCGACACAACAAGCAAACGTTAGCTATTTGTTCATTTTTATTGCAGTTGCTGCAATAATTATATCTATTTCTGTTGCCAATTTTTTGTTTTTATATATCGGCACTACCTCGCAACGTACTGTAGATATAGGAATAAAAAAAGTGTGTGGGGCATCAAAATCAACTCTGTTTTTCGATTATTTAAAAGAAGTATTCGCCCTGTTTTTTATAAGTACTATAATTGCCATTACTCTTTTTATTCTTTATAATTCTTTATTTGTAAAATCCTTTTCATTTCTTCCTCAAATCATCTTATTCGATTATAAACTTGGTATTCTTCTTTTTTCTATTCTAACTATAATTGCCTTATTGGCTGGAATTTATCCCTCCATGTTTTTATCATCGCATAAACCAGTTTCGCTTTTCAGCAGCAGTAAAAACATTGGTATGGGAAGGTTGAAACTGGTCAACGTACTCGTAATCGCCCAATTTGCATTATGTATTACTTTAATAACCGGCACATTTGTAATGCATAAACAAACCCGTTTTCTTGTAAAACAGGATATGGGATTTGCCAAAGAAGAACTGATTACAATTCCGCTGAATATGCATGTTGGCCATGGAATTTATAACGAAAGATTCAGTGTGTTTGCAGAGGAATTAAAAAAGAATTCGGGAATAAAAAACGTAACCCTTGGATTTTCAAGTCCGTCTTCATCGGGTATCGGTGAAAGTTTCCCCGACTGGGAAGGGAAAACGGAAGACACAAAAGTTGAAATGTTCTGGTGTCCGGTTTCATTCAATTATTTTGAAACGCTGGGTCTGGAAATTGTTGAAGGACGTGCTTTTTCAGAAGAATTTCCCGGCGACGAGGTTAACTGGGATAAAAGAACATCAAACTATATAATAAATGAAAAAGCAGTTTCTGAAATGGGGATTGCCGATGCAATTGGAAAAGCATTTGAAATTTATGGTTTTAAAGGTCAAATAGTTGGCGTGGTTGAAGACTATAACTTTAAATCTTTACACACCGAAATTGCACCAATGTTTTACCAGGTCAGCCCATTTTATTTAAATGAAATAATAGTAAGAGGCGATTTGAAAAATCCTGCAATTTTATCGGATATTGAAAATGTATGGGACAAATTCGTACCTGAATATCCGCTTGACTTTGGATTTGTTTCCGATCAGATTTCAAAATTATACGAGCCTGAACAAAACCTTGCCAGCACTTTAAATATTTTTTCATTGATAGCAATTGCAATTGCCTGCATGGGATTGTTCACCTTAACCATCTTATCGATAAATCATCGTATCAAAGAAATTGGTATCCGCAAAGTTAACGGAGCTAAAGTATCCGAAATCCTGAGTATGCTCAATAAAGACTTTATAAAATGGGTAGTCATAGCATTTGTGGTAGCCTGCCCAATTGCCTGGTACGCCATGGATAGGTGGCTCGAAGGCTTTGCCTACAAAACCACTTTAAGTTGGTGGATTTTTGCACTGGCAGGCGTGCTCGCTTTGGGTATTGCATTGTTAACGGTTAGTTGGCAAAGTTGGCGGGCGGCTACGAGGAATCCGGTGGAAGCTTTGAGACATGAATAATAAAATGTAAACAGCACATTATGAGTAGATTAGTAAAATTTTATTTTCGCTCACTTTTAAAAAGAAAAGTTTTATCTGTAATTACAATTGGTGGTTTTGCCATTAGTATGGCAGTTATTCTCTTACTATCTATTTACGTTATCGAAGAAAAAAATGTTGACACAAATTACCCAAACTTCGACAATATTTATCGGATAAAAGTAGGAGAAAAGGCTGGGGTTCCTGAATCATTACTAGAAGAGGTTAACGGTAAAATTCCGGGTGTAGAAAACCTCTGTGTATATAGCTTACGTGAAAATTTGTTCGAAATAAATAACTCAAAACACAATGCAAAGTTTTTAGCGACTAACGATGAGTTTTTTGATATTTTCTCGTACGAGTACATTTATAAATCTGCCCCAACATTGAAAGTTGAAGACCATGTAATTCTTACACATTCTTTTTGTAAAAAATGGTATGGAGATAAAAATCCTGTTGGTGAAACCTTTAAAAACGAATGGAACAAAGAATTAAAAATTGTTGGTGTAGTTACTGATCCACCAAACAATACCTCAATTGATTTTGATGTTATAGTTAGTTTAGAAAATGGGTTTGCTCACTGGGTAAACGACAAAGAAGACGACGTAAGACATCGTTTATTCAAATCATTTATTCAACTTCAGGAAAATGTAGAACCTGAAACCGTTAGTTCTCAGCTTACTGAATTATTAAGCAGGTGGAATTTATTTAAAGATAAACAAACCGTACTCCAATCTTTTCATCAGGTGTATTTCGATACCTCAGTGCAGGACGACCTGACACATTCAAATAAAGTAATGCTTTACTTGCTGGTTAGCATTGGCGGAATTATTATGGTAATGACCATTTTTAACTACGTAAATCTCACCATTTCAACTGGGCAGCAACGAATTGGAGAAGTGGGTATTAAAAAAACTGCAGGTGCGGCTACGCGTAATATTTTTTCACAGTTTTTATCCGAAGCGTTATTGATTACTTTTTTATCATTTGGTTTAGCTGTCTTTCTTGCCATATTCTTTTCACCCATTTTATCAGAAATATTGGGTAAAGAAATTCTTATAAGCAATCTTTACCAAAAACCAGAGATATTTGCAACTGTTGTTCTCCTATTTTTTACAACTGGAATAGTATCGGGCATTTCCCCGGCTATAACATTTTCGCGTTTAACTCCCCTGCAAATGATAACCAGAAAACATAAAATAAAAAGGAACAAAAATTATGGGGCAATTGTAGCACTTCAATTTGTATTTACTATCTCCCTACTTATTTCTGTTTTTTTTATTGAAAAACAATTGGACTTTGTAAAACACAAAGAACTTGGTTTTAACAAAGAAATGATAGTGCGTGTACGGTTGAAAGGACAAGCACAATGGAAAGGACACGTTTTGAAAGAAAAACTACTTTCTAATCCACAAATTTTGTCGGCAGCAATAAGTCAGGGAAGTTTTATGGAATTTACAGGTTGGGATAGTAGAGAAATTGAAATAAATGGAGTAAAAAAGAATGTAGATTGGAGAATGTTTGGTATCGATAATGATTTTATTGACCTCTTCGGACTAGAGATAGTAAAGGGAAGAAATATTGATAAAAAAATTACAAACTTCACTTGTTTGATTAATGAAAAACTTCTTAAACACTATGGATGGGACAGTTTTGAAGGGAAAAAGATAATGCGTGGACAAGTAGAAGTGATTGGAGTTGTAAAAGATTTTCATTTTGATGATTTACATCGCGAGATTGGTTTTTTGGTATTGACAGGCGGAGGTGGTGGAGATGTATTAAACATTAAAATTTCTGGTAATATACAAGAAAACCTGAAGTTTATAGAAAAGTGTTATGCCGAGTTCGACCCTTCATCTGATATGGATCTGGCATTTTATGATGACTGGATTCAAAACATGTATGAACAGGAAGAAAAACAAGCAAGAGCGGTTAAAATATTTGCCTTGTTTGCCATAATAATTTCGTGCCTGGGCTTAATTGGTCTTATTGAACAAATAGCAACAAACAAAATCAAAGAAATTGGCATCAGAAAAGTTAACGGAGCCAAAGTATCCGAAATTCTCAGCATGCTCAACAAAGACTTTATAAAATGGGTAGCAATAGCATTTGTAGTAGCCTGTCCAATTGCATATTTCGCCATGAATAAATGGCTCGAAAACTTTGCCTACAAAACCACTTTAAGTTGGTGGATTTTTGCATTGGCGGGAATGTTGGCTTTGGGAATTGCACTGTTAACCGTTAGCTGGCAGAGTTGGCGAGCGGCGACTAGGAATCCGGTTGAGGCACTCAGATACGAATAATCAAAATCAATCATAGAATAGAATAAATCAAAGTTCAAGACAAATGTTAAAACACTACATAAAAACTGCCTTCCGAAACTTCCGCAGCAACCGACTGATTTTTGCCGGAAGTATTGTAACCGTATTTCTTTGTGTACTTTGTATTTCGTTGCTGTTTACGTACGTACACAACGAACTTACCATGGATGACTTCCACAAAAACGAGGAGAATATTTTTGCAATGACAGTAAAACAATCTCCCGAAAGTCTGTTAGAACTTGCCCAAGCCTCCAGATATTTCGATTTTGAATACAAGAATTATCCCGAAATTGAAAGCCTTGTAAATATTGCAAAATACAATAAAGGAGAGTTAAAGTTTATATGTAATGAATCGACATTTTCACCCGAAGGACTTATCGCAGACAGCACTTTTTTTGAGGTTTTTGATTTCAATTTAAGTGTGGGAGATAAACATACAATTTTGTATAATTCATATGCAGCAATATTAACAAAAGACTTTGCTAAAAAGATTTTTGGGAAAGAAGATCCAATTGGGAAAAATATAAAAGTCATTTCCCGAAGAGAAAACTTGTTTACAGTTAAGGGAATAGTTGAATCACCTCCATCTAACAGTTCAATTACTTTCGATTTTATATTGTCCTCAAATAATCGGGGTTTTAGCCGTTCTGGAGCAGATTTTATTCTTGTGAATAACAATTTTAATACTGACCAATTTTCAGGAAAAATAAAGCATATTGGACATATTCACAGTCAGTTTAAAAACAGTGTTGCCGGAGTAATGCCATTAAAAGAGATTTATTTTAAAAGTCAGAATATCAAGCACAAACATATTTTCTCAAAATCAGGCGATAAAAAAAGCTTGAAAATCTTGTTTGCGATAATAGGTGTGATTTTTATTATTTCAGTACTTAATTTTTCAAACCTTCAAATTATAAATATTAATTCTTCAATTAAAAATATTGGTATTAATAAAATTACCGGTGCTGGGAGGATACATATTTTTTACCAAAAAATAACCGAAATTTTATTGCTGATTTTAATCACTTCGATTTTAATTACAGTCGCCTTTCATTTTGTTTTATCTTATTTTAATCAATTTACAGGAGTGGAGCTTTCTCCTGATATTTGGAAGATACTTATTTTAAATATATCAATTCTTCTCATTCTTATTGGAGTTGCAATGGTATATCCTACCATTGTATTTTTAAGAATTCCTATTACAAGAAGCCTGAAAAATCAGTTTTTTGCAGAAACCAAATTGGCAGGGCGAAAGGTAGTGGCAACTGTTCAGTTTGCACTTTCGTTTGTATTGTTAATTGCCTCAATAGTGGTGGTTGAGCAGCTAGATTTAATGCTAAATAAAGACCTTGGGATAACTTGTACTAACACCATGCGTCTTGATTTTTTTCAAATGCCCCCACTTGGTAGTAGCAATGAAGAAAGACTGCAAAAAAGAGAGACCGATAATAAAAATTACCAGGTTGTAAATAATGAATTAAAATCACAAAGTTTTATAAAGGTACATGCACAAGGAATATCGCCATTAAAACCATCCAAAATGCCATGGAAACTAAAAGGTGGAGAAAAAGATTTTACTACTGAAAATAGCTTGTCAGTTACTCCTGAATATATCGAGCTATTGGACTTAACTATTGTTGAAGGGCGTTTTTTTGATAGAGAAAAGGACAAATCAAGGGGAAATAAAATAGTGATTAATGAAGCGGCAAAAAAACTTTGGAACATTCATGATATTTCAAACGCCAAAATATTGAATAAATATTGGTCAATTCCACAAATGGGAGCAGAAGACGGATATCAGGTTATTGGGGTTGTAAAGGACTTTAATTCAGAACATTTATCTGTTACCCCAAGACCGTTGATGATGTTGTATTTCGACGATAAATTTTTGGATTTTATGATTCAGTTTGAATCCGGGTCGAAACAGGCAGGTATCAATTTTGTTCAGGAATTATTCAACAAGGTTAATCCAGAAGAAACTTTTCAATATTCTTTTCTTGATGATGAAATTGAAACACTTTATCAAAAGGAAAAACGTCTGAGCCAAATTTATATCCTTTTCACCATTATTGCTTTCCTAATTTCGGCGACTGGCTTGTTTGCCATTGCCCTTTACGACACAAAAAAACGTACTAAAGAAATCGGTATCCGAAAAGTAAACGGTGCCAAAGTTTCCGAAATACTGAGTATGCTCAACAAAGACTTTATAAAATGGGTAGCCATAGCATTTGTAGTTGCCTGCCCAATTGCATATTACGCCATGGATAAATGGCTCGAAAACTTCGCCTATAAAACTGCACTTAGTTGGTGGATATTTGCTCTGTCAGGGGTGCTGGCTTTGGGAATTGCACTGTTAACGGTTAGTTGGCAGAGTTGGCGAGCAGCTACAAGGAATCCAGTTGAAGCATTGAGGTATGAATAAAAGCCTCCCCAACCCCTCCCAAGGAGGGGCTTTAGAGACTACCAAATTTGGAGTGCTGTGCTTTTAAGAAATTTAGAGATGCAAAAGGAAATAACAAATACGTAGAATCCAAAAGTCCCCTTTAGGGGATTTAGGGGTTAAGAAAAGCCAGCAACGCTGGATTGAAGCTCTCCGATATGAATAATGAATAAATGAAAATTTTACGATAAATGATAAAACATTTTATACTAATAACCTGGAGGAATATCAGAAGGAGGAAAATGCTTTCTGCAATTCAAATTTTATGTCTCTCCGTCGGACTGGCAGCGTTTATCTTGATTGCCCGCTACGTTCAATACGAAAAAGATTACGATAAATTCAATGAAAATTACGAGCGAATTTACCGAACTCAAACCTATAGGATTAACGACCGTATGGACGAAACGGCACAAGTTGTAGTTCCCTTGGCAAAATACATTCGCGATAATGTTCCTGAAGTTGAAAACGCCATTGTAACCAACGAAGTGTGGGCCGAATATTTATCGGCTGATGGAGAACATGTATATAAAGAGAGACGTGGAATTATTGCTCCGTCAGATATATTTGATATGTTTTCGTTCAAATTAATCAGGGGAAATAAAGAGGATGTGCTCGACGAAGTGAATTCCGTGGTATTAAGTGAATCAATGGCTGAAAAATATTTCCCCGGGCAAGACGCAATGGGGAAAACAATTTTCGACGAACGAAAACAGGAATTGCTTGTAACCGGAATTATGCAAGATATTCCCGAACAATCTTCAATTTCTGCTACTTACTTTAAATCGAATGTAGGTTTACTAAAATCTCATGGCGATAATTGGGGCAATAGTTCTTTCGAAATTTTTGTATTGCTAAAGCCTAATGTTTTGCCCAACACGGTTTCCGATAAAATTAAAGATGTACTTCGGAATTTCGACAAAGAATCAAAACAAGTTTTATACATACGCCCACTTAGTAAACTGCATTTAAACGAGCGAGCACAAGACGACCGTGGTTCCATAATTTTCTTTTTCTCTTTTATTGGAATTTTAACCCTTCTGCTTGCCAGTGTTAGTTTTATGAATCTAACAACCTCTTTTTCAACAATGCGTTCCGTCGAAATTGGCATCAGAAAAGTATCGGGAAGTAACCGGAATATTATTCGTTTACAATTTCTGATAGAAGCCATTTTAATTGCTTTTATATCGCTTGCCTTTGCAATTATTATTGTTTACCTGTTATTACCACTTTTTAATAGTGTTGTGAATCGAAATATCGAACTTCAGCCATCTCAAAACCCTGTGTTTATTCTGTTTTTGCTGGTCACGGTTTTAGTAACAGGATTTATTGGCGGAAGTTATCCAGCGCTAATTATTTCCAGGTTTAAACCTGTCACAGTTTTAAAAGGAAAGAGTCCTTTAAAAAAAGGAAAACTTAGCGGGTTAAATGCAATGGTATATTTTCAGTTTATTTTATCTGTAGTTTTAATTACTTCGAGTATCTGGATGTATAAACAAGTAAATTTTTTGAAAAATAAGGATTTGGGTTATCAAAAGGAAAATTTGCTGCGTTGTACACTTCCAGAAATTGAATCAAATGTTTCATATCAACAAGTTCGTCAACGAATTTTAGAAAATCCGGGCATTGAAAATATGACACTCTCCATTAATTCTCCTTTACATTCAAATTGGGGAACGCGTTTAAAATACCAAGGAGGACCTGTTGATGACCATGCTTATTCTCGATGGAATCAGGCAAGTGCAGATTATGTAAACACAATGAGCATGCAGGTGGTAAAAGGAAGAGATTTTTCGAATGATTTTTCGGCAGATAACAAAACATGTTTGGTAAACGAATCTGCTGTAAATAAATTTGGCTGGGACAATCCGATAGGGAAATGGATTGAGAATGGTGTGGGACGTTACACAGTAGTTGGGGTTATAAAAGATTTTCATATCGATGATGTTCATAGTCCAATTCTCCCTTACTTTTTATTGCTTCGCGAAGAAGGATTTGCCAATTACAACGATTTAACTTTTAAAATAAATCCGGAATCAACTAAAAGCAGTCTGGCTCATATAAACTCGGTTTTAAGAGAAACTTTTCCAAATACTTTGTTTGAGGTAAGTGGCTACGATGTTGGCACAAACAGAATCGAGCTTGAAATTTGGACCAGCGCCCAAAATACCTTTGCCTTTTTTACCATTATGGCAGTATTAATTGCTGCAATGGGTTTGTTTGGGCTGGTTGTTTTTGCATCGCAACGAAGGATAAAAGAAATAGGTATTCGAAAGGTGCAAGGAGCTCGTGCCGAACAGATATTACCTTTAATTACCAAACAGTTTCTGATACTGGTTTTGGCAGCAAATATTATTGTGTTTCCATTAGCCAAACTAATTGAGAATGTATCTCCGGGACAATATAAATATCAGTTTACAATCTGGGATTTATTTATAGTGCTAGGGATTTCAGTTTTTGTAACTCTAAGTTCAAGTGGATTTCAGGCAATTAAGGCATCGAGATTAAATCCTGTTGAAGCATTGCGTTATGAATAAATAATCTGCCTTTGCACCCTCTAACTCCCTAAAGGGAGAACCAGCAAAGGCTACTGAAGTAGGATTTATGAAACGAAAAAAGTACTGTTAAAAATAGAAAAGATGAATATTAAAATTATAACCCCTCACTCGGAGTTTTGAAAAAGTCCCCTTCAGGGGATTTAGGGGTGAAAAAAGTCGGCAACGCTGGATTGAAGCTCTCCGATATGAATAATAATAAACAGTATTCCCTTAAAATGGGATAAAAAACTAAATCATATGAATATCATAAAATTCTTGAGAAGTACCTTTTCTAACAAAACCTATACAATTTTAAATATTGTAGGCTTGGGCGTTAGTATTGCTTGTGTTTTAGTTATTTATAAAATTGTTAGTTACGAAACCAGTTTTGATAATTATCATGCGAACTCTGCAAATATATATCGAATCATCAATCAATATTATTTTCCGGACAAAGGTATAGTCTATGATGAAGGGCAAATGCATCCACTTGGACAGGCAATAAGAAATGATTTTCCGGGAGTAGATGCTGTAATGACATTTTATGCAAAAAAAGGCCAGATAACCATTGAAAAAAATGATGGATTAACAGATAAATTCCAGGAAAAGACCGGCTTAGTTTACGCTGAACCCAATATTTTTAAAATTTTCGATTTTGAATTCATTGCCGGAGATCCGTCCGATGCCATATCAAATATGGGAAGTGCTGTGATTTCCTCATCTCTGGCGCAGAAATATTTTAACTTATCTCCTAATGAGGTATATAACGCTATAAACAAGACCTTCATTATAAACAATAGAACAACATTTCATGTAAGCGGTATTATAGCAGATCAACCGGAAAATTCAGATCTTCCATTTAAAATTATTGCGAATTATAGAGATCAAACAGCATCAAACTCCTATTTCCGAAATGGGACTGATTGGTATGAAGGCAATTCTGTTACCAATTGTTACCTGCTTTTATCTGAGGGAATTTCTGCTTCCAGTGTTGAAAAGCAACTTGTTCCATTTTATTTGAAATATTATGGTAAAGAATCGGCTAATAAACAAAAATATTTATTGCAGCCCCTCTCCGAATTACACTCAGGAATATGCGAAAATTACAATAATCGACAAGTTTCTTCCAGCAAATTAAAGTTCCTGAGTCTTATTGGATTGTTTATAATACTCATAGCTTCCATCAATTTTATTAATTTATCAACTGTTCAGGCTACACAGAGATTTAAGGAAATTAGTATAAGAATAATATTGGGAGTGAAAAAATATCAGTTAATCTCTCAGGTTCTCAGTGAAACGGTTTTCATATCGTTTATTGCATCAATTGTAGGATTGCTCATTGCTCAGTTTATGTTTGTTTACCTGGAAAATATTATCGGATATCGTTTGAATCTGGAACTTTTGACAAACACGAACATTCTATCTTTATTAACTGCCTTAGTACTTGGTGTTGGCTTGCTTTCTGGTTTGTATCCGTCACTAATGTCGGCTGGGTTTAAGCCTATTGGAAAATTGAAAAATGCATCTTCGTTTAAAAACTCATCAGGGTCATTGTCAGTAAGGCGTGCCTTGGTAATCATTCAATTTACAATTTCGTTAGTACTAATAATTGGTACTCTGTTTATGCACAAGCAAATGAATTATTTTTCGAACAAAGATTTGGGTTTTAGTAAGGATGCAATCCTGATGTCAAATTTGCCAGGTGTTGATGCAAATAAGCTTCAATTATTAAAATCAAACCTACTGAGTTATCCTGGCATAGAAAACGTGAGCTATGGAACCAATAGTCCATTGGCTAGTTGGAAAATTAATAATGCAATAAATTACCCTACCCTGGAAAAAGACATGTACTATGGGAATTTTAAGTCGGCCGATGAAGACTATATGGAATTATTCCAGCTCAAAATTATTGCAGGTGAAAATTATTCGGATATAAAAGGTAACGGAAATGCTGTCGTAAACAGAAAATTGACAGAACTTCTTGGATTTAAAGACCCCCATGAGGCATTGGGTGAAAGATTTAAATACGGAAGAAATAATCTTGAGTTTGCAATTGTTGGAGTCGTTGAGGATTTTCATGCACAGTCTTTACAAAAAAATATGGACTTTGTAATTTTTAGCAACTTCTCACAGAATAGTACAATGGCTGTAAAAATTAATCCTGCCACAGCAAGCCTGTCGGGATTAAAAGAAACCGTTGAAAGGATACAAACTGAATGGCAAAAAACCTTTCCTGATGTAATTTTTAATTACAGCTTTCTTGACGAGCAAATTGCAAGTTTGTATAATGAGGAGCAACGAACAACTCGTTTAGTTCAATTATTTGCAATTATTGCAATCATAATAGGATGCCTCGGGTTATTTGGTTTGATTTCTTATGTCACAAACCATAAAATTAAGGAGATAGGCATCCGCAAGGTAAACGGTGCCAAAATCTACGAAATACTTCTCATGTTAAACAAAGACTTTATAAAGTGGGTAGCAATTGCATTTGTTGTAGCAACACCAATTGCATACTACGCCATGAATAAATGGCTCGAAGGTTTCGCCTATAAAACCACATTAAGTTGGTGGATATTTGCTTTCGCAGGATTGCTGGCAATTGGAATTGCTTTAATGACAGTCTCGTTTCAAAGCTATAAAGCTGCAACTCGAAATCCGGTTGAAGCTTTAAGGTATGAATAAATTGCCCGCTTTTGCACCCTCTAACTCCCTGAAGGGAGAACCGCAAAAGCTACTGACGATGAATTTTGAACTGATAATAACTTGAAATACAGACTCAAAGCCCCTTCATGGGTTTGGGGTAAAAAGAACAAAAGATGGCAATTAGTGATAATGTTTCGATGTTTTATAGTGCTAAACCTCACATTTTTGAGAAAGCAAAAGCTTTGCGAAATAATATGACGAGTTCAGAATTAAAACTTTGGGAGCACTTAAAAGGCAAAAAGATGTTAGGACTACGATTCCGTCCTCAACATCCAATAGACATTTTCATCGCAGATTTTTATTGCCACCCCATTAAACTAGTCATTGAAATTGATGGTGGAATTCATCAAACAATAGAACAAAAAGAGTATGACATTGAAAGAACAGCAGAATTAAATAATTGGGGAATTGAAGTCGTTCGATACACTAATAATTGTGTTGAAAATAATATTGAACAAGTAATAAAAGAAATTGAACAAATATGCATCAAACGTCAATCGGAGATTTCTCAAAGTCCCCTTCAGGGGATTTAGGGGTGGAAAATAATTTATAAAAAGTACCAAAACTAATTTAAACGCATAAAATGATAAAAGAAAAAATAATGCAATCGTTTAAAAATATGAGAGGTAGCAAATCATATCTTTTCATAAATGTAGGTGGATTAGCAATAGCATTTTCAGTTTCTATACTCATAATGCTCTTTGTAATTAATGAATATAATTTCGACAAATTCAACACAAACGGGCAAAGAGTTTACCGGATTGAAGAAGGCGAAGACAACCAGGTGCCACTGGCTGTAACCAGAATTTCAGAAGAATCTTTCCCAGAGATTGAACAAGCTGTGGTTATAAAATCTTTAAGCGACCCCTGGTTCAGATACGAACAAAACTTTTTTGAAATAGAAGACTTCTGTTTTTCAGATAATTCATTTATCGATGTGTTTTCCATCCCATTTGTTTCAGGAAATCCGGAGACTGCTCTTGATGCGCCTTATACTATCGTTTTATCAGAATCCGTTGCAAAAAGGATTTTCGGGGATAAAAATCCCATTGGGGAGCAGATTAATTTCAGGAATGAGAGCGATTATACGGTAACGGGTGTAATAAAAGATTTGCCCGATTTTCATTTGCCAGCAAAAGCTATTGCTTCATTTAAATCGGTTGAAGACCAATTTAATCTTTCGGATGAAACCTGGAACTGGGGATTGGTTTCATACGTTTTGCTTGCCGATAATCATGATATAGATTTTCTTGAGGAAAAGATGAACAAGCATTTCACCAACAATGACAATTGGAATGTTAAAAAACCAAATTTTAAATTACGCGCATTCAATAATATTTATCTTGACACTGATACCTATGCAAACGATGAAACTAAACACGGAAGCAAGGCTCTTTTAATTACTTTAATTATTGTTGCCATTTTTATTTTACTTATTGCAAGTATTAATTTTATTAATCTTACCATTTCGAGGGGACTTAAAAAAGCAAACGAAATTAATATTCGTAGAATTCTTGGAAGTTCAAAAACGGCTATCATTTTTCAGTACATGATCGACTCCGTAATTTTATGTACAATTTCAATTCTTCTCGCTTTAGCAATTGTATTTTTCTCTCTCAATTCATATCAAGATTTAATAGGCAGGGAGTTAAATATTCTAAGCATGTTAAATATCAAATATATTCTTTTAATTGTTGTCGGAATAGTAAGTCTAGGAATTATATACGGTTTATTTCCCTCGTGGTTTTTAACTAAAGTTGCTACCGGTAAAAGTGGAAAAGGAAGTCAGACGGGTGCAAAGAATTCCAGATTTAATGCGGGTTTAATCACTTTTCAGTATGTTATATCGATTATACTAATTAGCGGTACAATTATTACTTATAAACAGTTACTATTTACAAGCAATAGCAATCTTGGCTTCAATAAAGAACAAGTATTGAGTGTTAATTTGGATCCTTCGTTAAAGGCCAATTTAGCCACTTTTAAATCGAAATTACTGGAAAATCCAAACATAAGCGGAGTCTCATTTATTTCAGATGATATTACTATGCTTAAACAATATTCTAACGCAGTACAAGTCGATGAGGAGCAGTATATATTTAAATATGGCCTTATCGACCCTGAGTTTATTCCACTGCTGGATATTGAACTCGTACAGGGTGAAAATTTTTCGCGGGACATCCAAAGTCAAATGTTCCAAAGGGAATCGGGTGGAGGTTATATTCTTAACGAGGCAGCATGGAATATTTTAAAACAATCTAAAACTAAGGATGCTGGTTATAATATAAACGGCAGGACATTACTCGGTGTAATAGAAAATTTTCATTTTGAATCTTTTCACAATAAAATAGACCCGATGATTTTATATTGGGCACCTAGCGATTACCTCAACAAGGCTTTACTGAAACTAAGTGCAGGAAACACTGCTCAAACCATGAATTATATTGATGAGATATTTAAAGAGTTAGCTCCGCAAAGCTTATTCAAGTATCAATTTATTGACGAAGAATTTAATCATTTATACACTACCGATAGGATTATGGTGAGGCTGTTGGGCATTTTTTCAATGTTAGCCATATTAATTGCCACACTTGGTATAATTTCACTTTCAACTATGGCAGCAGAAAACCGTACCAAAGAAATTGGCATTCGCAAAGTAAACGGCGCAAAAATCGCTGAAATACTTACCATGCTAAATAGAGACTTTGTTAAATGGGTTGCTTTAGCTTTTGTTGTGGCGCTTCCAATTGCTTACTACGTAATGACAACGTGGCTCGAAAATTTCGCCTACAAAACCAATTTAAGTTGGTGGATTTTTGCCTTGGCTGGGGTACTTACTTTGGGAATGGCATTGTTAACGGTTTCGTTTCAAAGCTGGCGGGCGGCTACACGAAATCCCGTTGAGGCATTGAGGTATGAATAAAATGCCCGCTTTTGCACCCTCTGACTCCCTGAAGGGAGAACCGCAAAAGCTACTGACGATGAATTTTGAACTAATATTAATTTGAAATACAGACTCAAAGCCCCTTCAGGGGTTTGGGGTAAAAAGAACAAAAGATGGCAATTAGTGATAATGTTTCGATGTTTTACAATGCTAAACCTCACATTTTTGAGAAAGCAAAAGCTTTGCGAAATAATATGACGAGTTCAGAATTAAAACTTTGGGAGCATTTAAAAGGCAAAAAGATGTTAGGGCTACGATTTCGCCCTCAACATCCAATAGACATTTTCATCGCCGATTTTTATTGCCACCCCATTAAATTAGTTATTGAAATTGATGGTGGAATTCATCAAACAATAGAACAAAAAGAGTATGACATTGGTAGAACAGCAGAAATAAATAATTGGGGAATTGAAGTGATTCGTTTTACCAATGAAGAAATTGAAAATAGTATTAAACAAGTATTAAAAGAAATAAAAGAAAAATGCATCAAACGTCAAGCGGAGATTTCTCATAGTCCCCTTCAGGGGATTTAGTGGTGGGAAACAAGCTGGCAGAGTTAGAAAGCAGTAACCAGGAATCAGAGATGGAGGATTTGAGGTACGAATAAGTTTGTTTAACCCCAAACCCCTGAAGGGGCTTAAAAATATGGACTTGGATAAAAAATATTTTAAAGAGATTTAACTAGAGTGGATAAAAACAAATAAAAATAGTAACACCATGTTTAAACATTTTATTAAAATAAGCTTACGAAACATTTTAAAAAACAAGGTAAATACTACTCTTAATGTTGCAAGTTTAGCCCTGGGAATAACTATCTTATTGTTAATAGCATCCTATTCTTTAAATGAATTAAGTGTAGATAAATTTCACTCGAAAGAAGAGCGCATTTATAAAATAAGTTATGGCAATTCAAGCTTAACTCCCGGACCATTGAATAGCTTTTTGAAAAATCAGTTTCCTGAAATAGAGCACACCACTCACATCGAAACCCGTCAGTTAAATATGTTTTCTCCGGTGGTTCAATTCGATAATAATTCATTCGAAATAGAGGGATATTATTCGGCAGACCCGGGGTTTTTCGAAATTTTTGATTTTGAAGTGGTTCAAGGAAATATTCAAACCGCCATTCAATCTCCATTTTCGTTGATACTTACGGAGAGTGAATCGGCCCGGATTTTTAAACTTGCCAATCCAATTGGTGAATCTGTTACCTGGAAAGGCAGGCAAGATTTTACATTTACAGTGAGGGCAATTGTAAAAGATTTGCCATCAAGTTCATCCATTCAATTTAACGGATTAGTTTCCGATGCATCGGTAAACGGGATGGGAGGAAGCCTCTATTCTGAAGATTGGGGCTACACAGTTTATGAAAGTTATCTGCTTTTAAAACCCAATGTTGACGAAGAAGTATTAACCGAAAAACTACGAAGTAATCTTATTGCACATTACGCCAGCAATTTATCAAACAAGGCAAGTGCCAACGATGCCGAATTGAATCCACTTTCGCTTCATCGTTTAAAGAGTGTCTATTTCGATAAAAGTCTAATCAACGATACTACCAACCGTGGGAATTTAATGTTGGTAAATATTCTTTTGGTTATTGGCGGAATTATAATGTTGTTGTCGCTTATTAACTATGTCAACCTCACTACTGCAAGCACCGCTAACCGAACCAAAGAAATAGGTGTGCAAAAACTAATTGGTTCAAGTCGAAGAGCACTCATTTTTCAGTACCTCTCCGAAACTACCATTGTTAGTTTATTTGCCGTGGTTATAGGAGCACTTATTTCGTTTGTTTTTATTGAACAATATGGCGATTTTATGAATGTAAGCAACGGGTTAAAATTTCAGCCATGGGTATTTCTATTACTTATCCCATTTATTCTGTTTCTTGGTTTTGTTGCAGGAATATATCCTGCTCTTTTGCTTTCATCAAAAAAAGCGATTGACATTATTAAAATGAAGGCAGACAATAAAAAAGGAGGAGGCAGTCTTCGTCGCTCACTAATAATTTTTCAGTTTTCGGTGACGATTGTTCTGATTGCAGCAACTTTTTTAATCTTCAAACAAGTAAATTATATAAAAGACAAAGACCTTGGAATACCCGACGAACAAGTGGTTTATGCCAAGCTGCCTTTTCAAATATTAGCTGGTAAAAAAGAGATTTTACGCGAACGCTTGCAAACAATTCCTGAGATTGAAGAAATTGCTTTTTCAAGTAATATGTTTGGTGGAATTGAGGGTCTGAATAGTCAGGAAATAGACGGCAAAACATTGAACTTTGCCACAACCTGGGTAGATGCCGAGTTTATCGACCTTTACAATTTACAACTTGTTGACGGGCGATTCTTCTCGAAAGATTTAAAAACAGACGTCAATACAACTGCACTCATTAATGAAGCAGCTGTAAGGGAATTTGGTGTTGAAAACCCATTTGAATTAAATATTCGAATACCTGGAGGAAAAGCAAAAGTAGTTGGTATTGTAAAAGATTTCAACTATAAATCGCTGCACAACAGGATTGAACCACTTACAATTATTTATTTGCCGAGGCAGGGACAATATGCAAACTTGAAAATTGCGGGAAATAACTTTTCAGAAACTTTAGGAAAAATAGACAATGTTTGGAATGAACTCGCTCCTGGTTTTCCTTTTTCTTACTATTTTCTTGACCAGAGTTTTGAAAAGCTTTACAAAAAGGATGAACAAATGGCTAAAGCTGTTTCATTGTTTTCCCTCATCGCTATAGCAATTGCGGTACTGGGAATACTAGGCCTATCCATGTTTTTAGCAGAAAGCCGAACCAAACAAATCGGCGTCAGAAAAGTTAATGGTGCCAGAATATCAGAAATACTAATCATGCTAAATAAAGACTTTGTAAAATGGGTTGCCATCGCTTTTGTTGTTGCCAGCCCAATTGCTTACTACATAATGAATAAGTGGCTTGGAAATTTTGCATACAAAACTTCACTTAGTTGGTGGATTTTTGCCTTGGCAGGAGTACTGGCTTTGGGCATTGCACTGTTAACAGTTAGTTGGCAAAGCTGGAGAGCAGCTACCAAAAATCCGGTGGAGGCACTCAGATACGAATAAGATAAATAAAACAACATGATACTGCACTTTTTAAAATCTGCTGTCAGGAACTTAAAGAAAAATAAGTTCCTTTCAATTATTAACATTCTAGGATTAACCACAGGGTTAACTATCTGTATGTTAATTATGTATTATGTTAGTCATGAAAAAAGTTACGACCATTTTCACAGTAAGCACGATCGGATTTATCGTTTAAGATATGAAAGGACAGATAAAGACGGTGGGGCTGTTCGTTTTGCATCTTGTTGCCCACCGGCAGGGATTCATATTCGGGAAAAGTTCTCCGATGCCGAAAAGGTAGCACGAATATTTAGATATAAGGCTTCTGTTTCGTACGAGGAAAACAGGTACATCGAAGAGAGGATGTTTTTTGCCGAGCCTGAGTTTTTGGAGATATTCAATTTTAAATTTATTAAAGGAAACCCGGAAAGGTTAAACGAACCGAATATTGCTTTTATTTCAGAAAGTACAGCCCGCAAATATTTTGGTTCAATAAACCCGGTAGGGTTACCAATTAGTATCGACAAAAAAACCGATTACAGGGTTGCAGGCATTTTCGAGGATGTTCCACATAATTCTCATATTAAGTTTGATATTTTATTGTCGTATAAAAATTTGCTGAATATTTATGGTAAAGAGGTTGAAAACTCGTGGGGAGATACAGGATGGTTTACCTATTTGCTCCTTGGTCCAGGGGTTAATCCAAACGTTTTTGAAAGTAAGTTGCCACCATTGGTTGAAAAAGAGTTTGGCGAGGTTTTAAGACATTACAATCTTACCCTCAACCTCGTTTTACAACCGCTTACAGATATTCATCTGACATCAAATTTTATGCAGGAATTTGAAGTAAACGGGAATGCCAATACCGTTAAATATCTTTCACTAATTGCAATTTTGGCAATAATTATGGCATGGGTTAATTACATTAATTTATCAACTGCACGCTCGCTTTCAAGAGCACATGAAGTTGGACTGCGAAAAGCAAGCGGTGCAAACCGATCTCAACTTGTTATTCAGTTTTTTCTTGAAACGATATTAACTAATATTGCAGCCATTTTTTTAACATTAATATTGATTGCACTACTTTTAATTCCTTTTAGTGCATTTACAAACATACCAGCCGATTATAGAATATATATACAATTCTGGTTCTGGAAATTGATTATAATCCTATTTATTTCGGGAACTGTTCTTTCAGGTATTTACCCAGTATTTATTCTTATCTCTTTCAATCCTGCTGATGTTCTTAAAAATAGATTCAATAAATCCATCAAAGGCATTGAAACCAGAAAAGTTTTAGTAGTTACTCAGTTTATAATGGCGATTGGGTTGATGGCTTTTACAATTTCAATATACAAGCAACTTTCTTTTATGCGAAAGAATGAACTTGGTTTTTCGATGGAGCAAAAACTGGTGGTGAGATTGCCCAGGGTTCGTCAGGCTGGATTCGAAAGCAAAACAGAGGCATTCAGAAATACAATATTATCAAATCCTTCAGTAAATAAAATGTGTGTTGGAACCGAAGTTCCGGGCAAACAAATTTACTGGGATGCCGGTGCGATAAAAAGAGTTGGTTCTGATGAAAACAAGAATTACCGAATTCTTGGTGTAGATTACGATTACATTGATTTATTCAAATTGGAATTAGCTGCTGGACGGAATTTTTCAAGAGATTTTCCTTCCGATTCCAGTGCTTTAATTCTTAATGAAAAAGCTGTTGAGTGGATGGGGTTTGAAAGCACACAGTCAGCATTGGGAAAACAAGTTGATTACTGGGGAAATATATATAATGTTATTGGTGTTGTAAAAAATTACCATCAGGAATCGGTAAAACAACATTTTTTGCCACAAATATTTCGATTCTTGCCCTATGGAAGAGATGTGAGAGGAAATTTTACATTTGAAATCTCAGACACAAATCCGCAAACAGTAATTACCGACATTAGAAATGATTATAACGAATTCTTTCCTAATAATCCTTTTGAATATTTTTTTCTGGATGAATATTATAACCAACAATACAAAACTGACGAGCTGTTCGGAAAGGTGATTGGCTTGTTTTCGTTTTTAGCCATTTTTATTACATGTTTGGGAATATTTGGCCTTGCCACATTTATTGTAATACAACGGTTAAAAGAAATTGGAGTTCGGAAAGTAAATGGAGCAAATGTTACCGATATATTGGTTTTACTGAATAAAGATATGGTAATCTGGGTATTGATTTCTATTGTAATTGCCAGTCCTGCCACCTATTATTTTATGATTATTTGGCTCGAAAGTTTCGCCCTCAAAACCACACTAAGTTGGTGGATTTTTGTCCTGGCAGGGGTAATTGCACTCGGAATTGCACTGTTAACAGTTAGTTGGCAGAGTTGGCGGGCTGCAACAAGAAATCCGGTTGAGGCACTGAGGTATGAATAACCGTATTTGTATTTAAACTAATAACCGAATATGTTTAAAAATTATTTTAAAATAGCCCTTCAGAATTTAGTCAATAATAAGGTATTTACGTTCATCAATCTTGCCGGATTTGCAATTGGAATGTCATGCGTTATTCTAATTGCATTGTGGATTCATGACGAATTAAACTATGATACTTTCAATGAAAATAAAAATTCGATTTATAGAATCACAACATTTTATGACAAATATGATTGGGAAGGATTGGCTTTGACGCCGGCACCTCTGGCTCCAATAGCCGTCAATGAAATGCCAGAGGTTATCGATGCAGCAAGAATATATACATGTCCGCCAGTAACAATGCAAGTGGGAGACAATATATTTTACGAGAACAAAGGAATCTTAGCAGACCATTCCATTCTTAATATTTTTTCGTTTCCACTAATTTATGGAAATAAACAGTCCGTATTAGAAAACAATAACAGTATTGTAATCTCCCAAAAATTAGCATTTAAATATTTCGACAATGAAAATCCTGTTGGTAAAAGTATTATTTGCGATGGCGAGGCGTTTATTATTGACGCAGTATTAAAAGATATCCCTCAAAATTCACACTTACAATTTGATTTTATTGTCCCTTTCAAGCTGATGGGAGAACTACCTTGGGGAAACATGAGTTTACAAACATATATCCAACTTAATAATAATACCAACCCTGATATTCTGGAAGATAAGCTTACGGCAATTGCCAAAAATAATTCTTCTCAAATACAGCAAGGAGCCAAATTTAAACTACAACCCTTAAAAGAAATTCATTTAGATGCTAAAAACAAGCATGCTTACACTATTACTGGAAATCTCAATAATGTTTATTTATTTACGGCTATAGCTTTCTTTATCTTGTGTATTGCAAGTTTTAATTTCATAAATCTAACAACAGCCAAGGCAGAATTTCGAAGTAGAGAAATAGGAATAAGAAAGATTATTGGTGCTAATAAATTACAACTTAAGTATCAATTCTTTACAGAAACAATTTTACTAACATTCATTTCGCTTTGTATTGCAGTCGGTTTGGCAAATATTTTCCTCCCCATATTTAATCAATTAGCAAATAAACAATTAATACTTAATCTGTTCGAACCCAGAGTGTTATTATCCTTGCTTTTTGTTTCTTTTATAACAGGCATTTTATCAGGGGCATATCCTGCGTTTTATCTATCCTCATTTAATCCATTGTTTGTCTTGAAGAATAAATTGTCAACAACAAGGGGAAAAAACATCAGTTCGATTTCAACCAGAAAGATATTGGTTGTATTGCAATTTATGTTCTCAATAGTGCTAGTTATAAGTATTATAAGCATTAACAATCAATTCAAATATATACAACAAAAGGATTTGGAATTTAACAAAGAAGGTATAATTTATATTCCTTTAAAAAATGAAATTGGGAATCAATACGGTGCATTTAAAAATGAGTTGTTAAAACAATCAAATATAAAATCGGTTAGTGCCCAGAACTATTTATGTGCAATTACAAATAGAAGAACCACTAATTTTGACTGGGAAAACCGGGAAGAAGGGAAGAGAATAGACATGCTTGTTTCTCAGGTCGATTATGATTTTTTCAGAACTTTAGAATTGGATGTTACTCAGGGCCGAGCATTTTCCCCCAATTTTAGTACGGATAAAAAGAATGCATTTATTGTAAATGAAGCAGCAATAAAAGCTATTGGAATAGAAAAACCTATCGGTAAATATTTTTCATATGATAATAAAAAAGGTAAAATAATTGGAGTTGTAAAAAATGCTAACCTCGAATCGTTACATAAGAAAATTGAACCAAGGGTTTTTCATTTGATTAATAATTTTTCATCGATAACCAGTGAGGGTATTGCCTTGGTTAAAATAAATAGTGCAGAGGCTTCGAAAACCATAAAAGACATTGAATCTGCTTATTATGATTTGTGTAAAAATGCCCCTTTTGAATATCATTTCCTTGATCAAGCGTATGATAATCTATACAAATCGGAACAGCGTACCGGAAAAATTATTGGTTATTTTACTGCACTAGCTATCCTTATTTCATGTCTTGGACTATTGGGGCTAACAATAATAAGTTCAAAACGTCGTACCAAGGAAATCGGAATCCGCAAAGTAAACGGCGCAAAAGTTTCCGAAATTCTTACAATGCTCAACAAAGACTTTATAAAATGGGTAGCCATTGCTTTTGTAGTAGCCTGCCCAATTGCATTCTTCGCCATGAACAAATGGCTCGAAAACTTCGCCTACAAAACCACTTTAAGTTGGTGGATATTTGCGCTGGCAGGTTTGCTTGCTTTGGGAATTGCACTGTTAACGGTTTCGTTTCAAAGTTATAAAGCTGCAACACGAAATCCAATTGAATCTCTCCGATACGAATAGCGGAGAGCTGAAATCCCGATGTGTTATTCGTAAGTTTTTGAGGAACGAAAAAATCACAGAAAAAACAATCGGGATTGAAAGTTTGAGATATGAATAAATAATTCGACTTTGCACTTTCTAGACTTCCTAAAGGGAGAACCAGAAATGGCTCAAGAGATGGGAACTGCTTAAAGGAATTACCAGAAAATAATTGAAAATATAATTGATAACTTGCATTCAATTTGAAAACAACTGCCTTTAAAATAATATTTGTAGTCGTCTTTTTAGCAGGTTCTAATAATGTGTTTTCTAACGCAGATCCCAATACTTCAAAGAAAATACTTCAGCAAAATCTCAAAATAGATAATATTGAAGAATCTCAAACTTATTACGAAAAAGCGATTTCATATTATAAATTGAATGAATATCTTTCAGCTGAAGAAGCATTTTTAAAAACCATTGATCTTGCCGAAAAATCAAAAGAAAAAGAAATCCTTACTTACTCTTTTCATTATCTGGGAAACATAGAAAGCTGGAAATCCAATTTTTCACAGTCAATTTTTTATCATAAAAAAGCCCGCAACTTATTTCTCGAACTAGACAATTCGGAATATGTGGCTTTATCAAACAATCAAATATCTTTTGCATTTGAGTCTTTAGGTGAATATGACAGCACTTTGGTTTATTACCAAATCAATATTAGTAACAGAGAACAAATTGAAGCCAATTATGCGGTGCTGAATAGTTATCAAAGAATTGCAGCAACCTATGCAAAACTTTATAATTACAAACTGGCCTACCGTTATTTGCAGGAAGGAATTGAATATGCGGAAGAAACAGGGAACAAACATTCATTAGGAGAAATCTATTTTACTGCCGGAGTATTATTCCTAAATAATCATGTAAACAAAGATATAGCTCTGGAATATTTACTTGAAGCACAAAGAATTTTTAAGGACAGCGAAAATTATATCTATTTGAACCTGGTCAGGATTAGTATCGGGGATGTTTATTTCAAAACAGGAAATGACTCGATAGCAATGAAGTTTTACAATGAAGTAAATGCAAACACCCGGCGAAATAATTATGCAATGCTTTCTACCGTAAACCATAAAATAGCTATGGTATTTAAAGAACGCGGCGAGTATGAGAAAGCATTGGAATACCTGCAAATAAGTATTGATGGAATGTGTACAGTATGCCCCGAGATTCAAATTCATCAAACGCTAATTGAAGCAGCTCGCACTTTTTTGATTTTAGGCAATTTTGAACAAACCTTTTCATTTCTGAACCGCGCAAAGAACATTGCAGTCGAATCTGAATCGGGATTGGAAATGGCAATCTCTTATGAAGAATTGGGAAACTATTACCAGACTCTTTTAAATACAGATAGCACAATTTATTATTTAGAATTGGCAAATAATCTGGCTATAGATTTAGGATTGCCCGAAAGAATAAAAAAAACAGCAGGATTGTTGAGTGAAGTATATTATTCAAAAAGAGCCTTTCAAACGTCTTCCAATTATTTAAAAATCGCCAACCAAATGAACGATAGTTTGGCGAGTATTGAAAAATACAATGAAGTGGCAAAGCTTGAAATGAGGTTTGAAATTGAGAAAAAAGAAGCTGAAATCACAAAACAAAAATTGATTAGAAATTCTTTTATTGCCGGTGCATTTCTATTCGTTATTATAGGGTTATTACTCTGGAAAGCATACCGAAACAAAAAAAAGGACAACAGATTATTGGCAAAACAAAAAGGTGAGATTCAGGAAATATCAAGACAACTTCAGCAATCCACTAAACGCAAACTTGATTTTTTCACCAATATCTCTCATGAAATCCGAACGCCCTTAACACTTATTAAATCTCCTTTAGAAAGAATTCTTAAATCAGATACAGAAGATCAGGAAACTACAAATCAGCTTCAACTGGCAATTAATAATACAAACAAATTGAAAACGCTGGTTAATCAAATTCTTGATTTACAAAAGCTTGATGAGGATTTATTAAGTTTAGATTTATCTGAATTTGAAATCATCTCTTTTTGCAAAGAAATTGTATCTTCATTCAAAGGCTACTCCTCTCAAAATAATTGTAAACTCATTTTTGAAGCAAATATTAGTGAAGCACAAATCACATTTGATCAGGGACGTTTACAGTCCATCATTACAAATTTATTATCCAATGCTTTTAAGTTTAATAAAGAGAACGGAGAGGTTTTTTTCAAGCTTAATCTGAATGCTTACCAACTATTATTGAAAATTAGCGATACCGGAAAAGGAATAAGCAGCGATCATCTTAAAAAATTGGGGGAACGGTATTATCAAATTGGCAATTCTAATACAAACGTTGAAGGCAGTGGAATAGGCCTGGCTTATGTTAAAGAAATTATTGAGCTAATAAACGGGAAGTTTAGCATTTCCAGTAAACTGGAAAAAGGTACAACTATTACCATCTCCCTGCCTCTTGAGACGGTGGAAATTCAGAATGTTATTCCTGCTAAACTCGTAATTAGCCAGCCAAATCAATTTGTTAATCAGATAGAGAATTTAATTTCGGAGAGCAGTGAAAATGGACAACCACGCATCCTCATCGTGGAAGATAATTATGAATTGCGATTATTCTTGCGTGATTTGTTTGCCCCCTCCTATCAGGTTATATGTGCCAAAGATGGTGAAGAAGGAAAGGATTTGGCATTTAAACACCTTCCCGATTTAATTATAAGCGATGTAATGATGCCAAAAATTCGAGGCAATGAATTGTGCAAAACACTTAAAAATGATGTCAATACCAGTCACATCACCATAATCCTGTTTACGGCTAAAGGTTCCCCCGACAGTATAATAGACGGCTACGATTGTGGTGCTGATGATTATATTGTAAAGCCATTCGACACAGACTTATTACTAAAAAAAGTAAAAAACATCATTTCAACCGTAGAAAATGCCAGAAAGAAATTCAGCTTTACTGATATTGAACGTTCAAATAATATTCATTCTGATTTCGACAAAAGGTTTCTTGAAGATTGTATGTCAATAATTAAGAACAACATTCAAAATAGTAGTTTTACAGTTGAAGTACTTGCCAAAAACATCAATCTTCACCGACGAACTTTATTACGTAAATTCAATGCCTTAACCGGTAAATCGCCTACAGATTTAATCCGTTACACCCGGATGTCAAAAGCTGCAATATTGCTTCAGGAAAAATACCGTGTAAACGAAGTTGCTTTGATGGTAGGTTACGAAGATACTAATCGTTTTAGCCAGGCATTTAAACAGTTTCATGGTGTCTCTCCTTCGGCTTATAATTCATAGAAAAACGCTTTTAACGATTACTCCTCTCTCTTATACCATTTTACTTGTAAAAGTGCTCAAAAGAAAAATGATGAATTTTTACCTTATATAAAAAAGAAAAGTCAGTAATAGCAGGGCTATCGCTAATTTTTATTTTGAAGTAGAAAGTAAAAAGGCGCGTTTTTATTGGGCAGATTTGCAGGTAAAATGGTATTATTTCGGTTTTGTCCTAAACTGCATCCAATCCTGTCTCAATTTGTGCGTATCCAAATGCTCGGTTATTGCTTGTTTTGTACTAATACAAACAATAAATTAAAACCAGAATATCATGTTTAAAAAAATAAGCTTTATTTTATTGACAATTCTTTTATGCCAGGGAATTCTAAAATCGCAGACAAGTCAACTGACAGACACAACGGTATTTACACTTGGCTTCTCAACTTATCTTTCACAAATCGATAAATACGCATCAGGTGTAGATATTTATACCGATAGCGAAGGTTATACGTATATTTCAGGTAACACCAAAGACAAGAATTTCCCGGCTACGGAAGGTGCCTATCAAACAAAATTAAAAGGCGATGGTTTGGCAGATGTCTTTGTAGCAAAATATTCACCAGAAGGTGAACTCGTATTTGCCACTTTGATTGGTGGTACAAAAAGAGAACATCATTCAGGAATAACAGTTGATGAGGCAGGTTATATTTATATCGCAGGAGGAACAGAATCATCAGATTTCCCTACAACTGAAGGAGCGTATGATACCAGTTTTAACGGAGCAAAATCATGGGGCGGCGATGTTTTCGTAACTAAATTAAACCCAACTGGAACTGAAATTGTTTTTTCTACATTTATTGGTGGCGAGGCTCAAGAAACAGTAGGAACAGGAGGGATTAAAGTTGATTCTGAAGGTAATATTATTATTGTAGGAGCTACCGGCTCTCATGACTTTCCTCTAACAAAAGGTGTAATTGACAATAATGATAACCTGCATGGTTTTCTTTCTAAATTGAGTCCCGATGGTGAGAAACTTCTGTTTTCTACTTTCTTTGGAAGCAGCCCAAGAGAAGGAATAAATGGACTTACTATCGACGACAAAGATAATATGTATATAGTAGGTGCAACGTATACAGCAGGTTTACCTGTAACTGATAATGCTTTCCGAAAAGAGGTTATGATACCTGAATCCGGATATTTAATAGATCATTATATTGCTAAAATAAACAAAAAAGGTAGTGAAATTTCATATTTTAGTTATTTCGCAACCGATGCTTATAGTATGTCATCTATAAAGTGGGCCAAGCCAAACAGACTGATAGTTTGTGGCAGCACTACGGCAGAAGCTTTCCCGGTAACGGATAATGCGATGAACAAAAAAGGGAAAGGTAAGCTGGATTGCTATGTATCTGTTTTTAATTCTGAAAACATGACCTTAGAATACGCAAGCCTGTTTGGAGGAAGTGATGAAGATCGTGTGATGTCGGCAAATTTTATTAATAACGATACGATTGTTATTGGTGGATTAACAAATTCTGCTGATTTACCACTTACTGAAAATGCCCTATATTCAGAGTATCCGGTTTGTGAGAAGGCCTTTAACTCCTCATTTCTTGGTCTCAAAAAATCATTCGTTTCTGTCATCGATATAAAAAACAGCAAACTTCTTTACTCAAGCTATTTTGGTGCCAGTCATTTATTTAGATTTCACCCTGATAAATATGGAAACATCGGTTTTGTTGGTGAAGCAGGACAGAAATCAGAAGCAGGAATTACAGGTTTCCCGGTAACTAAAAATGCCTCAGAACCGCCCTCGTATGCTATGGTAGGACGATTGTTGTTAAATGCAATACCCGAACCTACAAAGGAGGAATTGTACAAAGATGTAACTGTTGCTGATGCTATTCTGGAAAGTTATTTGGCAAAATATGAATTATCTCCAGGTATGATTCTTACAGTAATTAAAAAAGATAGTCTGTTGATATTGCAAATACCTAATCAAGGAGAAACTCCATTGCTCCCAAAATCCCCAACTGCTTTCTTTATAAAGGGTTCGGTGTATGAATTTTCATTTAATGTAAATGACGCTGGAGAAGTAGTAAGTATGACGATGCATCCGGATGGAGGAGACGACGTTATTTGTAAAAAAGTAGTCGAGTAAATATGAAAAGGATTAAAATTGGTTTATTGAGCGTACTTTTTCTTGTATTCTTGACAAGTTGTTTTTCTTCCGAAACCATGGATGATCGGGCTAAGGATCAAGCTATCAATTTGCAAATGGGATCAGATTCAAATAAATCTGATTCCATTCAACACATCCTTAGTAAAGTAGTAGATGATGGAAAAGCACCAGGAATGATTGCTGCAATAATCTCAAGCGAAGGTGTAAGAGCCATAGGTTCTGCAGGAGAGCGTAAAGCTGGTTCTGGCATAGCGTTTACCACTAATGATGTAGTGCATTTGGGTTCATGTGGAAAAGCAATGACCGCCACAATGCTCGCTACTTTGGTAGCAGAGGGGAAGCTTAGTTGGGACACAAAACTAATAGAAGCTATTCCTGAACTAAAAAATAATATTCATACAGATTATCATAAAATCACATTATGGCAACTACTTACCCACCATGCCGGGATTCCCAAAAATCCAACCGATGAGGGCGCATACCCTTCAAAAGAAATCAAAAAAAGGCGACTGGCAATTCTAGAAGATAATTTTAAGTCACCAGCTATCTATGAAATTGATAGATTCCATTATTCAAATTTCGGATATATAATTGCCGCTTGTATGGCAGAACAAATAACGGGCTTAAGCTGGGAAGTTTTAATGAAACAACGTTTGTTCGATCCCTTGGGGATGTCTTCTGCCGGATTTGGTAATCCAAATAAATCCAAGTCAATCGATCAACCTTGGGGACACCATAAACGTGTGTGGAAATGGTGGCCAAGTGAATCTTACTATGAAGAAGCTATAAATCCTGCTGGTCGGATACATTGCAGTGTAGAGGACTGGGCTAAATTTCTTTCGCTTCAGTTAACAAGCGAAAACCCAATTCTGGAACGTAAGTATTTAGACAAATTAATTGAACCTGTTGACGGGCATTTCTACGCCGGTGGCTGGGGTGTTGCAGAACATCCTTGGGCAAATGGAATTACCTTTAATCATTCCGGATCCAATGAAATTTGGTATGCTTCAGTTTTAGTTACTCCAAAATTAGACAGAGCATTTGTGGTGGCTACAAATTCGTGTGATTTTAGTTCTACTCCTAATGTTTGCTTAGAAACAGCGAATAAGATAATTAGGATGGATCTGCAAACGAATAAAAACTATATCAAGGAGAATTAGTCAATCAAAACAAATATTTAAGCAGTTAAAAGAAGCCTACTCAAGCAAAGTAATGTACAATAAATGTACAATAACTGTAAAATATATTTACACTTGTTTTCTTTTTCATTAATACATCCGGCTGTATATGTCACCAAATCAACACATTAAACCATGTGGCATACTGCTTGCTCATGTAAAGCACAGATAATATACTCAAGTTGAGAGATATCAACTAAATAATTGGTGGTAGCACTTGTGTATTCTATCCTGGGATTTATTAAGGATAATTCTAAAAATTAAAAAATGAAAATAGAAACAATAATAATATTTCTAATCCTAAGTTATTTTACGGTTTCATCTTACGCACAGCAATATAAAGTGGAAGTTACTTATGTTGGAAATTCTGGTTTCCTGCTAAACATTGGTGATAAAAAAATCCTTATCGATGCTTTGTTCAAAGGATTTGAAGGCAATTACGAATTGCCTCAGCAAGTTCAGGATAAACTAACTAACGCGCAAGCTCCTTTCGATAATATGAATTTAATATTAGTTACCCATGCACATGGCGATCATATTAATCCGGATATGGTGCGACAGCATTTGCAAAACAATCCAAAAGCAATTTTTGCATCTACTCAACAAATGGTTGATGCACTTAATGATTCTACTGATTGTTGTATAGGTTTTAATCCCACAAAAGAAAAATCAGAGAGCAAAATAATAAATGACATAAGTGTAGAAGCTTTCTATCTACCTCATGGTCCAGATGCAAGAATCATCAACATTGGTTTTCTGGTTTCTGTTAATGGAATCACAATTTTTCAAACCGGTGATGCTGATTTTGATCAGTTTACTTTTAAAGAGTTTCGAGCACTTCAATTGCCCGAAAGAAATATTGATCTTGCATTTATTCAACATTATTACCTTATTGGAGACTCCTTGAATACTAAGTTTGTTCGGGAAGCCATTGGTGGGAACTACATTTTCCCAATTCATTACCATTTTACAACGCCAGCTTTTGATTCAACTATCGTAAGACAGAAATACCCTGATGCTATTATTTTCCAAGAAGAATTACAATCATGGGAAATGCCAGATAGGAATAATGAGTAACACCCTAAGAAATGACAATTAGAATAAAGAATATATTACCGCTATTAATTTTAGGTTTGGCTTGTGCAAGTTGCATTCAATCAGAACAAAACTTTCTTGATACAAAAAATGCCTATTTGGGTCTAACACCTCCAGGCTTAATTCCTGAAGTATTTGCGCCCAATATTGTTTCAGATACTAGCTGGCACGAACATTGTGAATTAGCTATTTCACCCAAAGGAGATGAGATTTATTGGTCGAAATTTACTAATGGTGTTTCTGAGCAAATCTATTTCTCTAAATTTATAAATAACAAATGGACAGAACCGAAATTAGCAGATTTTATAAAGGATGATTTAACACTTTTGAATCGCCAACCAACATTCTCGCCCGACAGTAAAAAATTATTTTTCATGCGTCCATACGCCCGGACAGGATATTTTTTGAGTATCAACTGAAATATTTGATAAATTAAAAAAATAGGGAAGAATAGATAATTGTAATAAATGTGAATATATAAACTAGTTAGCTTTCATTTTGAAGGAAAGTCTAACATAGAGGAATAATTGTTTTTCTGGATTGTGCAATTAAAAACTAAAATTTAGCATTATTCAGAATTTTTTAAACACTGTTAATATTTAAATTATGAAAACATTACTTTTTGTTATTGCTGTTTTGTTATGTCGGTTTTCAATTGGACAAGGTGTAGTTGAAATACCGTTCAAGTCTTTGGATAAAGACTATGTCAAGCTTGTAAATTCTATTAAAGAGATTGAAAAATCAGAAAGCAAGCAAATAATTAGTCTTGATGAAAACGACTTTGAAAAATTTGATGATTTGGATACCCGCTACTTAATGTTCTTTAAATTATCTATTCATTATGCAGCATTGAAAGAATATGATAAATGCTTTGAAATTCTTAAAAAAGGACAAAGTGAAGGCTTCTTTTTCTTGTTTAATTACGACGGTAATTATCCTTCTTATCTCGAAGAATTAAAGAAATTTGATGGATACCAAGCGCTTGTTGATCAAAACGAAAGTTTAAAAAAAGAGAAAGAAACAACTGCTAAGGCCGAATATATGATTCAGCTTCCTGAAGATTATAATGAAAATATAAAATATCCATTAATGCTTAATATGCATGGTGGCGGTGGTTGTATTCCTGATTTACAATATTTATACAATTCTCCCAAATTAAAGAATGACTTCATTGTAGCCTATTTTCAAGGAAACGATATGCTAGGATCCTATCATAGGGCTTTTTCGAGAAATTGGATAGAGCAAGTAACTACAGGATATAATCAAATCATTTCAAAGTGCTCTGTTGATACAACAAAGATAATTCTTGCTGGTCCATCCGCAGGAGGTGTTCGTTCTATTCATCTTGCATATAAGAATGAAATTCCTGCAAGAGGCTTACTTCTTAACTTTCCTGTAATTCCAGGAAGTATAAAAGACACAACTTATCTGGAATTTAAGGAAAGAGATTTAAAAGTGGTTCAACTTTGTGGTGAAAACGACTGGGCTATTCAACAACAAAAGGAATTTGCATACTGGCTTGATAGATATAAGATAAAGAACCGATTTGTTGTATTTCCAGAAATAGGGCATGATTTTCCTGAGAATTTCCAACATCATCTTGAAACTTCTATTGAGTTTCTTTTAAAGGAAGATTGATAACACAAACAAAAGCTAACATGACTTCAAATTCAAGCCATGTTAGCTTTTAATTGAAGGAAAGTCTAACATAGAGGAATAATTGTTTTTCTGGATTGTGCAATTAAAAACTAAAATTTAGCATTATTCAGAATTTTTTAAACACTGTTAATAATTAGATTATGAAAACATTACTTTTTGTTATTGCTGTTTTGTTATGCCGGTTTTCAATTGGACAAAATGTAGTTGAAATGCCGTTCAAGTCTTTGGATAAAGACTATGTCGAACTTGTAAATTCTATTAAAGAGATTAAAAATTCAGAAAGCAAGCAAATAATTAGTCTTGATGATAGCGACTTTGAAAAATTTAATGATTTGGATACCCGTTTCTTGATGTTCTGGAAACTATCCTTTCATTATGCAGAATTGAACGAATATGATAAATGCTTTGAAATTCTTAAAAAAGCACAAAGTGAAGGTTTCTTTTTTAGGTTAAGTATTGAACGTAATTCTCCTTCTTATCTCGAAGAATTAAAGAAATTTGATGAATTCCAATTTTTCGTTGAGCAAAACGAAACCTTAAAAAAAGAGAAAGAATCAACTGGTAAGGCCGAATATATGATTCAGCTTCCTGAAGATTATAATGAAAATAGAAAATATCCATTATTGTTTATTATACAAGGTGGAGGTGGTTGTATTCCTGATTTACAATATTTATACAATTCCCCCAAATTAAAGAATGATTTCATTGTAGCCTATTTTCAAGGAGACGATATGGTAGGATCCTATCAAAGGGGTTTTTCGGGAAATCTTTGGTTTGAGCATATAACTACCGGAATTAATCAAATCATTTCAAAGTGCTCTGTTGATACAACAAAGATAATTGTTGGAGGTCCATCATCAGGAGGAACTATGTCAATTTATATTGCAAGAGAGAGTAAAATTCCTTTAAGAGGATTACTTCTTAACTTTCCTGGAATTCCAGAACAGTTAATTCCAGAGGATATAAAAAACACAAAATATCTGGCATTTAAGGAAAAAGATTTAAAGGTGGTTCAACTTTGTGGTGAAAATGACCAGCGTATTCAACTGCAAAAGGAAATTGCATACTGGCTTGATAAATACATGATAAAGAATCGATTTGTTGTGTTTCCAGAAATTGGGCATGGATTTCCTCCGAATTTCCAACATCATCTTGAAACTTCAATTGAGTATTTATTAAAAGATAAGTAAGAGTTATGAATTGAATGAAAGAATTAAAATGAGAAAGATTTCACTTTTAATATTAGCAGTACTTTTTTTCGTTAGTTGCACCAATAATGAAACAAATTTTCTTGAAATTGATAATGCCTATTTCGGACTTACTCCACCGGGCTTAATACCTGAAGTTTTTGCCCCCGGTATTGTATCCGACACCAACTGGCAGGAACATTGTCAATTAGCTATTTCACCCAAAGGTGATGAGATTTATTGGTCGAAATTTACAAATGGTGTTACTGAGCAAATCTATTTCTCTAAATTTATAAATAACAAATGGACAGAACCGAAATTAGCAGATTTTATAAAGGATGATATAACACTTTTGAATGGCCAACCAACTTTCTCGCCCGACGGTAAAAAATTATTTTTCTATTCCAGAAATCGTCCTGGTGGTTTGGGCTATATTGATGCATGGTACGTTGAGAAAACTGATGATGGATGGAGCAAACCCATCAATGCAGGACAACCTTTTAATACTTATGGGGATGACAGGCCTCCAATCATAACAGAAAAAGGGAATGCATATACCATCGGCAGAAACTTTGAAGAAGACAAAGTCAATTATCGAAAATTCAGCTATACAGATGGTAAATTCTCACTCCCCACTACAGTCAGCACATATAAAGAATCACCTTACTGGTGGCCTTTGTATGTTTCTCCTGAAGAAATGTATATTATTTTTCCTTCTGCTATGAAAGATGGCATAGGAGGACTTGACCTCTATATTTGTTTTAAGGATGAGAATGATACTTGGGAAAAACCGATAAATCTCGGGCCAGAAATAAACACAAAAATATCAGAAAGATTCCCGATTGTTTCTCCTGATGGTAAATATCTATTTTTTATGCGCCATACAGAATCATGGGATATTTTTTGGGTGTCAACCAACATTATTGAGAATTTTAAAAACCAATCAGAAAACATTTAAATTTTTTTAGTCATGAAATTAAAATATTACTTCTTCCTTTTTATTTTAGGGCTTTCTCTTATCGGTAAGGCTCAGAATGATAAACTAAACATAAGTCAAAATCTGTTTACAAATCCACCTGATTCTATTCCTAAAATTTTTGCAAAAGGAATAATCTCCGTTCAGGATCGATACGAATATGGTTTAGCTATCTCACCGAATTACGACGAAATATTTTTCACCGCTGAGAGTCCTGGAGATGGATTAATGGTTATGAAAAAACTAGATAATGAAAGCTGGTCTGACCCAAAAGTTGCTAACTTGAGAGGTAACAACAGTGAGGAATTTGAGGCGTTTTATACTTCCGATGGACAAAAACTATATTTTGCATCTCTGGTCAACGATACTTCTCGTCTTTGGTTTTCTGAAAAAGAAAAAACAACATGGTCAACTCCCAAATTATTGGAATCTCCTGTTAATGATACTCCTGTTTTTTGGGCTACGTTTACTAATACAAATACCATGTATTACACAAACCTCGCTGTTTTTAAAATTTACAAATCAGAACCCCTTAATGGTCAATATCCTACAACAAAATTTGCAGGCATTCCTTATGGCATTCACCCCACTGTTTCTAAAGACGAAAGTTTTATTCTTTTTAATTACCGCAGAGATCTTTATGTTGCGTTCAGAAATTCAGAAAACAAATGGGGTGATCCGATAAAGTTTGATGACACCATCAGTTCTTCCGAATTTAGTGAAACTTGCCCTTGCCTATCGCCAGATGAGAAATATATTTTCTTTAGTAGGTATAACGACACGAATAACAAAAGTGATATTTATTGGGTATCAACAGACATTATTAAAAATCTAAAACCAAATTAAAATGAGAAAAATACTATTTTTTTACTAATAGATAATAATTTTTGGATTGGATAATTGTAATGTTAGGTAAACATATAAAGTAGTTGGTGGCAAGTGTAACAGACGACAGTAACAACAACAAAATAATGAAAAACATACTATTTGACTTTATTTCAAAATACGTTTCTCTGACAGATGATGAAAAGAACGCTATCGTTTCTTTAGACATATTCCGTTCTTTTAAAAAAGGGACGGCTTTACTCAAAGAAGGACAGAACTCAAAAGATGGCTACTTTGTTTTAAAAGGCTGTATTCGGACATACTATGTCATAGATGGAGATGAAAAAACAACGGCTTTCTATACAGAAATGGAAGGGTTAACACCCCATTGTGTGATAAACAAAGCTCCTTCGGAATATTTTATAAGCTGTGTAGAAGACACGATATTGACAGTTGCCAATCCTGATATGGAAGTAGAAATATTCAGTAAATTCCCAAAGTTTGAAACCCTATGCAGAATATTATCCGAAGAACTTTTAGCTAAACAACAAATAGACTTTGACGAGTTTAAAACTTCTTCACCCGAACAAAGATACTTGAACTTACTACAAATAAGACCAGACCTTGTTCAGCGTGTTCCACAGCACCAGTTAGCAAGTTATCTGGGTATTAAACCTCAGTCATTAAGCAGACTACGAGCAAGGATTTTTGAAAAAAGCAAGAGTAAAGTTTCTTTTCTTAACTTAAGTGAACGAGATTAGGCAATTCATCAATCTACCTTTGCATTATCATTTAACAACTAAATAGTATTGATATGCAAAAGAAAATTTTATTATTCGCTTTGACCTTAATGATGACAAGCACTCTACAAGTTAAAGCACAGTATGCCAAACAAGACAGCACCTATAAAAAATGTTTTGTTGGCAGCACCTTATTTATGCTAGGTAATTTATCTTCCGTAAATAGACCTGATTATGTTCAACTGAACTTTGGGTATCGAATTACAGGAAAAGATGTAGTTTCCTTAGAACTAAAAACCTGGAAATATGCATGGCCACTTGGTATTCACCCAATTGTAAATAATGCATATGGAACACCTGAAGAGGAATTTCCAGGTTATATTCGTGAATATGGCTTCGCATTGGCTTACCAACGATTTTTGTGGAAAGGTTTATATGCCGAACTCAATGTAATGAATGCTTGGCAAACTTTTGTGAATGATGACGGCATTAAAATTGACAATGGATTTCAGATTTTCAATACTTACCGTGTTGGTTATCACGTTAAACTTTTCAAGGACAGATTTTTCATTCAACCATCAATTGCAATTACTCACCGTCCTTATAACACAAAAATGCCTGATGGATTTAAACAGTTGGATGATAAATGGTCTAAATTCCTCTTCGGAGAACCAGGACTGCATTTTGGATTTAATTTTTAAAAATACAATGACTAAATGAAAGCTGTTATTTGTACGAAATACGGTTCTCCTGAAGTTTTGCAAATTCAGGAGGTTGAAAAACCCATTCCAAAAAATAATCAAATATTAATCAAAATAGTTGCAACCGCAGTAAATTCAGGTGATGTTAGGGTAAGAAGTCTCGATGTTAATGGATTTTTGAAAGTAATTATGCGTTTGGTTTTAGGAATTTCAAAACCGAGAAAACCCATATTAGGAACTGTATTTTCAGGTGTTGTTGAAACTGTTGGAGACATAGTTTCTAAATTTAAAGTTGGTGATAAAGTATTCGGTATGACAGGTTTTAATTTTGGTACATATGCCGAATATATCGCAATCAATCAAGACAGTAATGTCCTTGAAATGCCCCACAATGCCACATTTGATGATGCCGTTTCCTTGATTTTTGGTGGTCAAACAGCCATTTATTTCTTGGAAAAAGCAAAGATAGTCGAAATGTCAAACCCTAAAATTTTGATTATAGGTGCAACTGGTTCAGTAGGAACAGGAGCAATCCAGATAGCAAGACATCACAATGCTGATATAACCGTAGTCTGCAGTTCAGAGGGATTTGAGCTTGTAAAAAGTTTAGGGGTATACAATGTTATTCTCTACGACAAAGTGGACTTTACCAAGCAAACAAATAAGTTTGACATCATCTTTGATGCAGTTGGTAAAACTAACAAACAGGAATGTAAACACTTGTTGAAAGAAAAGGGAGAGTACAAAAGTGTCGATGGTTCTGGATATGCTTCCGAAACATTAAAACAGTTACAGCTACTAAAAAAATTATTTGAAAAAGGTAAATTTAAAGCTGTAATAGACAAAGTCTTTCCAATGGACAAGATAGTAGAAGCACATAGATACGTTGACACAGGAAGGAAGAAAGGTAATGTCGTCCTGAGAATTAGCAAATGAAAAGAACAACTGCCACACACATTGTATATACGTAACCGCTGGCTGGGTACAATGCAAAAATGCATCTAACACGTTAAAACTACATGGATAATCGACAGAATAACGAAAGAAGATTTTGGGATAGGTTTGCGAACTACTATGACTCTTTCATAGATAAAGTTTTCAAAAAAACGTATAAGACTATTCTTGAAAACATAGATTCAGAGTTAAATTTAAATCAAAATGTTCTTGAAGTCGGAACTGGAACAGGGATTATTCCTTTTTCAATTTACTCAAAAGTATCTTCTATTATTGCAACAGATATTTCGCCTGAGATGGTTCGTATTGCAAATCGAAAACTAATAAAATCAAATATTAAAAACATCGATTTTCAAATTCAGGATTCATATAATCTTAAATTCCCTGACAAATCGTTTGATATAGTAATCGCTTCTAATTTGCTACATTTACTCTACGAGCCAGAGTAGCAAATAAATGAGCTCAAAAAGGAAATGAAAGACACTGAAATTATTATTGCTCCGACCCTTTGTGTTGGTGAAAACACCAAAAGCAAAAATATTACGTCATTGAGTGGGATTAAGGTTGTCAATAAATGGAGCTACAAAGATTTTACAAGCATGTTAACCAATAATGGATTGGCTATTTATAAAGCGTTTAGGATTGAGGATAAATTGCTAACGGCTTACATCGTGATTAAGAAATGACTAATACCAATATGCGATTTAACTTTTTGGATATAAAGTGGCAATTATGAAAAAACTGATTTTAATAATCTTAAGTATTCTTTCTATCTCTGTTTTTGGACAAGTTGATTATGCGTATTATTCAAAAGCAGAAGTTCAGCAAGATTTGAATTTTGCTTTTGAAAAACTCACCAGTATTCACCCTTTGTTTTTAGATGAAGATGTGTTGACTCATTATCAAAACAAATTCTCAGCAATAAATAAAACCTTAAAAGACAATATGACTCAAAATGAGGTTTATTTATGCTTAGCACCTTTGTTTGCATCTTTGAATGATGGTCATACCGGGGGCCTTGTTCCCACAGACCAACGTGTTCAATATAATAATGCAGGAGGAAAAGCATTTCCGTTTTTCGTGAATATTATTGATGATTCGATTTATGTCTCATTTTATTGTGGAAACGACACTTCGCTTTTTAGTGGAGGTGAACAAATACTTAAAATAAACGGAATTGATGCAACAAAAATGGTTCACGATATGGAACTATTAGTTGCCGGAAAATCAACTGCAATAAAACAAAAAGAAATAGCCAATAAATTTAGGTCTCTAATATGGTTGTTGTACGGATTTGAACAAAATTATGAATTAACAATAAGGAATAATCAACACGAAATTCGAGAAATAACAGTGCCAGGCATTACCAGTACAGAATTTATGCAGAACATAAAACAAATGCCCAAAACGAATCATAACAACTTTGTTCTTTCTATAAATCGGAGAAATGAAACAGCTGTAATGAAAATTAAATCGTTTGGTGATTTAAATGGATTTTGTGCATTTACTGACAGTGCATTTGCTGAAATTAAAGAAAGTAGGATTAAAAATTTGGTAATTGATATTAGGAATAATGATGGAGGTCGCAGCATTGTGGTCGATTCATTAATGAACTATATCACCGATAAAGCATATTCTCAATATAAAAAAATAGAAACTCGCATCAGTCCCGAATTGAGAGAGCACTATAAAGATAGATACCCTGATAGATTAGATTGGATAAATAGTTATGAAATTAACGATTTAGTTGTTTCTAAACGTAATTTAACAAAACCTCAAAATAAAAACTCCCGTTATAATGGAAACTTATTTTTATTGACAAACAACACAACATTTAGCGCTGCCGCCACATTTGCAGGAATTTTTAAGGAATTAGAATTAGGGACAATTATCGGTGAAGAAACAGGAGGAACAATTGCCTATTACGGAGATTTTTGGTTTTTAAAAACAATCAATACTGGAATTACATTTTATGTTTCTCCCAAACGTTTTATTCAATTTGGCGGAACCGAATATGACAGAGGTGTACTTCCATATTATCTAATTTCTGATAGAGATGATTCTATTATGGATTTTACATATAAGATGATTGAGAAAAAACAACAGAATGCTAATACTTTGTATAAGTAATGGTAGGGAAAGTACCAAATATCAAGGTTGGTAGCCCGCTCAAACTTAATCGTGGTTTTACAGGAAAGTGCCACGTAATCTAGCACTGTTCAACCAATTTGCCGTTAGGTATTATTGATAAAAAACGATGAAAACAAGATGGCATGAAAAAATAATTAAATAAACGCTTGCGTTTAATAAGGAATAAGTTATATATTTGTTTAATTAAACGCAAACGTCTAGAAGCATGCCGAGAATAGTAGCAAAAAAGGAAGATTGGATAAATTTAGGATACGGACTCTTCTCTGAGCAAGGAGTTTCTGGAATTATTGTTGAAAAAATGGCAAAAACATTGAATGTAAATAAGTCAAGTTTTTACTGGCATTTTAAAACCAAGAAAGATTTTATTGAAAAGTTGATATTGTTTTGGACAAAAAATGAAACTGAGCAAATAATAAACTTAACTGATAGTAAAAAACCGGGATTGCAGAAATTTAAAACACTTATTGCCTTAATCTATAAACAAGACCTTTTTTTAGATTTTACATTCTATTTGAAAAGGTATGCGAAAAAAGAAAAGAAAATTCAAAAAATCATTGATAAAGTTGATAATCAAAGAATCGAATATGCTAATAAACTATTACAAGAAATAGGTTATTCAAAGCAAGATGCAAAAATTAAATCAACTCTATTACACAAGCATTTTATAGGTTATCACGAGGTTATTAGGTATAAAAAACAAAATATTGATTATCAAAAAGAAGTTAAAATGGAATTAAATCAATTTATAAAATATTAATTTAATTCAGAAGTTGGGGGGCACTTCCCAATGGTATCTCCAAACGGGAAATATTTTTTTATGCGGCATACAAAAAGCAGGATTTTTTGGTTTCAACAGAAATAATTGAAGAGTTAAGAAATAGGAAAGAACAGTAAAAGCATTTATAAAAAGGGAGTAATTAATAATTAAGCCCAACACAAAATATTTAAAAGTACTATCATGAAAACATCAAAATACTTTTCCACTCAACATTTTGTTGGCAATCAGTCACCAGCTGAAAAAATATGTACAGGGCTGAGAGAGCTGAAACAATGCTATAAGCTAATACTCCTTTTTTGTATTATCTCTTTCTCAACAACCTATGTTAATGCACAAAACGAACCACGGCAAGCAATTAATATATGTGCAATAGCTATTCCTACGATGAACATGTATGTAATCAATTACGAATACTTGTATCACAATCGCCATGGTTAGCAACTA
>Ga0233447_1000415_pt1 | contig 49627 bp, 51 predicted proteins | sample SI_124_October20_3_FD_183014 | JGI IMG/M metagenome (GOLD analysis project Ga0233447, IMG submission 183014) | Seawater microbial communities from Saanich Inlet, British Columbia, Canada - SI_124_October2016_135_MG | ecosystem: Environmental > Aquatic > Marine > Inlet | place: Canada: British...
ATATAATATGTTTCGGGTTCAAAAAAGTTTGTTCAAAAAAGTTTGTTCAAAAAGTTCAAATATCAAGTAATATATTATATGAGCGTTACCTTAGTTAGAGTCACTAAAGCAAATATAGCCAAGCTGGTCAAATTACAGGTTTCTAAGGAACAGAAAAAATATGTGGCTCCTATCAAGGCTACCCTCCGGCTAGGAAAGTCCAAGCCAGAGACCTATGAGGGTCAGCCCGTAGCCTATTGGATGCGGGCTATCAAATACAAACAACAACACGTAGGTATTATTCTTCTGCGTTTTAACCCTAAGCCCTACCTTTTCAAACCTTCTAACTACCAGCCAGGAGCCTTTCTGATCCGACTGATGGTTGCCACGAATGTCCCGGAATTGAAAAATGTTCAAGGCTTGGGAATAGGACGAAAAGCTGTAGCTGGAGCTAAGGCTTATGCAAAAAAATTAGGCTACAAGAAGCTATATTCATCCTTCGTTCCCGGAAAGCACAGTCCAGAAAAATTTTATCTGAGAGTAGGCTTCAAAAAAACTGGAAAAACCATCTGGGGAGAAAAAGAGATAGTTTTGAAGTTATGAAAAATTGAAATATATTTTTCTTAGCTTTCATCTTTAGTTCGACAACAGACATTCGGATGCAAAATAATAATCTTATGATGCTTTATGGTAGTAAAAGGCAGACTTCTCGAGATTGTGGTACTGCCTGTTCTATTATTTTAGCGTCTATTTTTTCTTTCTCTTTGTAGGACTTCCAGTAATCCTGGGTATTTTTTATAAAATATATTCTTGAAATGATTGATGTTTTTTGGGGCATAATCTTCATTAAACTTGAGAGACCATCTTTTTTCAAATGTTGGTAATGTATATTTACACATTCCTGATATATTAGTGTCAGATTCATATCCTTTTTATATGAAATACCATTATGATCCATATTTATCTGTTCGAGTACTGTATATGCTGGACCGGATAGTTTATTGGCCTTATCATATGTTTCATCTATAGTTTGATATGTTATTATTGTTGATGTTACAGCGATGATGCCAAGTAATATAATTAAACAGTTTGACGCGTGTTCACCCATAATGTATATATCTATCTTTTCTATTTTTGTTTATGCATTCAAAAAAAAATATTCTTTGATTTACTTCATTTCGTTTATTGATTTTATTTCTTCATCAGTAAATCGGAAATATTTATATATGAATTCCTTATCGAATTTATCACAAATTGATCTAATGTCTGGTATATAACCAAATGCGTCTTTCTCTAAAAAGTCTTGTCGATATTTTGTAAATTGGGCAATCATTGTGCATAATGGTGATTTGAAGAATTCCCTTAACACCTTTAATTTTTTTCCTAATATATAAAATTTATCTGATCCAACTAATCCTAATCGACCATTATCAATCATCGCACCAACTAAACTGGATTTATTTGCTATGATTAACTTTTTATCGTGATGATGTGGATGAATGTTTATCATTTTTTTGACAAAATAACCATCTTTTATTCGATATGTGTCGATTCCATACATATCGTCGGCTCCATATTCTATCGGCAAAGGTATTTTTGTTTTATCGCATTTTACCGTTTTTGTATGAAATATTAATTTTAACTCTGGATGTCTTTTTATTTTCTTTCTTATTTTTTCAAATATACTGTGATATGCCAATGGTATCGAATATTCCGTGTCTAAATAGGATTCACCAGTGTAATTCAATTTCTTCCTCTTCAATATCGATTGAATTTGTGTTTTTCTCTTTTTTGTATTTCTAATGTTATTCAATATATATAATGATATGGGAATATCGGCTCCTATTCGGGCTTTCGATTGAGAGTTGTCCCATAATTTCATCCAAATAATATGTTTCTCTAATAGCATATCATGTGTACTATGGCTTTTTTTCAACCAACTCAATGGGTTAATGTAAACCAAATAACCTTTCTTTTTTGTGTGTTCTAATCCATATTTTACAAAATCCGGCCAAATTGTTTTGTTTTTTGCACCCAGCTTATTGCCGGTATGTGATCGGATACCGCCTTGATTATATGGTGGGTTTCCGATAACAATATCAAATCTTTTTCGATTCCATGACTTTTTCGTATCTAACAATAAAGTATCGCCGTTATGTATTTGTAGGCTATATTCATTTCCAATGTCAAATATCTGTCTACAAATAAAATAATTCTTTTTGTTTAATTCACTCATGTATAACATATTTTCTAATATATGTCGTTTCCGCCGTTTTTTGTTTTTGATACATGTTAACCCATCCATAAGTCTTAAATACACAGCAATCGAAAAATTTCCCATCCCATTTGCCGGGTCAAACCATGTTAAATCTTTATTGCTAAATATACTTATTCCATGTTTTCCCATATAATGTTCATCCAATTTATCAAGCATATCAGCAACAAGTGGCATCGGGGTAAATACCTCACCAAATGTTGCTTTTTCGGTTTGTTTTGGTTTCAGACAACTATTGATTAATTCAAGTAAATCCTTGGGGTTATCAATTAAACTCTGTAACGATAATTTAATATTAATAGTTATATCAAAGGCTAACGAATTCTTATCAAAATACTTTCCCACGATATTCTTTATCCAATCTATTATATTTTTTTTATTCCACCATATCATCGTCTGATCATCAAAAATCTCTAATAACTCCTTATCTTCCTTGATTGCAGATAGCATACTCATGAAATCCTTATTTTTATCTGTAATCGTTAATATACAACTCAATGGTATTATGAATGGCAAAACGTCCTTAGTCAATGAAATTATTGGTATGTCCTCTTTCTCTTTTTTCTTTTTTCTCTCTTTATCACATTTTTCTTTTCCACTGGCTATCGGTTGAACGTTATCCGATATACAAATCTGCGTACCAACATATCCCTTGCACTTTTCTCTAAAATAACTATTTATGTTATCCTGATCGGATGACTCTAAATCAACAATATCTAACTCCAATTGTTTTAACACGGTTTTGATGTTATTTACTGGATCAGATTTCCATATGTCCAACATTTTTGCAACAACCCGATCACCATCTATAGTTTTGTTATCGAATAAATCAACATCAATGTTGATTAAATGCCCCTTTGTTATATATTTTATCTGTTCTTCCACATTTTTTTCTTTGTCTTTTTTGTGTATATTATATGTTATACATGTGTTTACCACACGACTAATATTTAAATCTACCACAAATCCATACTTTTTTAGTCCATCCATTGATTCCGACATACATCTATACATCATCTGCATAACACGGTCAGACGATAAAGTATTATTTAACAGTATCACCACATCACATAAATTTAATGTTATCCCTAAGGATAGCATATTACCGACAAGTAATATCATACCCGCTTTTCCTTCAGCTTTCGCCTTTGTTTCGGTTTTATGTATTTCCGATTTCACATCAACTATTTTTATATCCGTATTCGAATTTACTACCATAATCTCATATGTTGACAATATCTTATCTTCCAACATTAGTTTTTTTAGGCACTTAGATGTTTCGTTGATACCCATTGGTGGCAAAAACCATAATTGCGTAAAAGGTGTTCTTGATTCATTTACTGTACACATTTTTTCTATCCTACCAAACATCGACTTATCACCACTTTTATAGTCTGTCTCTTTATGTGATCCCGATATATATCTGAGAAATGTTTTCACAGATGTCGGAAAACGAAAACCACGTTTATGTTTATTTCCAAAGGAAAACAACACATCAAAGGAAAACCCGTATTTTGATGCCATAATTTCTTCCTTTATCACCTCATAACGGTATGAATCAAACATATTCGTCATAAGATGTAAATCCGGATAGTTTTTATATAAACTAAATATTTCATCGTCTGTTGATCCTTCATCTTTCATTCTACTTATAACATCATATACTTCATCACCATGTCTTGCAACCAGTGATCCTATATCTCTTTTTTTGCATAATTGTTCATCTTCCATATCCCAATATAGGCGACATTCTTCAGGTATATCCCATTTTTTTAATGGTTTATTATAGGTAGCAGTTAAATATATTTTGATTGTCAATGGTGTTGAATATGTTTCAATGATCGCTTCGGATAAATTCGTTGTTCCACCATAATGGTTTTCGTCGAAAAACATTATATTGATTTTTGGTAAATCGATTTTTTTGTCTTTGACGTGTTTTTGTAATAATTGTTTTGACACAACAATGATATTCTTCGGACCTAATAATATTTTTATATTTTTTACTTTCTTGCTATTATTGAGATGTATTATATTACATTCATCAAACTCCTTATAAGCACGGAATAAGTCATCGGTAAATTGCGGAGCCGTTTCTGTTGGTGCTGGCGTAATTATCAATGTATTAAATGTTTCACATATTTCTTTTAATATAACAATGATACCACCGCATATATAAGTTTTACCACATCTTGGCTTGCCACCCAACAGGATATCTTTTTTGCCCTCGCTTATCAGTTGATATGTTTTATCACATATCAACCGTTGATGAAATCTCATAACGAGATTTGTTTTTCCGAATCCGAAAACATCGTCATATTTTGCGATATGATGATGTTTTAATTCTTTTCTCAAAAACTTATATGATTCTGCTAGATCGTTTATGTCAAAAATATGTTTCTTGGTCATATATTTTGTTATATATGTACTCGAAATGTTAGCCCTTCGAACTTTCTTTAATACATTTTTCTTGTCATTTACGAAAACATAAATCTCGAAATTTTTATATATTTCTTTGTTTGCATCAATAACAGAAATTATATTCTGTATGTCGTATTTACTAACAGCTTTTGCCTTTGTTCCCTTAAAATATTTACATGAAATAAATATATATTTATCTTCTGTCGGATTATACAATGTTATATCGGAACATCCACCAGAATTTCCGCTTTTTACTTTTGTTTCCAATATATATTGTTTTAGACTTTTCAATAGTTTCGGATTTCCTGTGTTTATATTTCCAATAACATGTTTAAATGTTGTATTCGGAAATAATGAACAACAACCAAATTTGATTACTATGTCCCATAACCTCTCAAATAAAAATCCTTTATCTGATTGTTTTTTACAACCACCAAAAAGATTTTCCAATTTGGGTGTGTCCTTTATTTCCTCAATTAGTTTTACTACTTTCATGGTTATCACTATATTATGACCATATTTACACATATAATTTATTCTATCAATTTTAACAGAAAACTAAATTTAACATACCATAATTCAACCCTTCCGAACTAAAAAAAATAGTTGTATCTCCCAGATGAAAACTACCCAAGGTTGCTTATATATGCATTACCCTGTCTCCCATTTGATGTTACATAATATGCTTCCCAGGTAGGAATACCACATTAACATTCTGTGACATCAAATACTATATTTATTCGGCATAACCGACCATCTCCGAATGTAGTCGTTCTGCTTCAACCGCTTCCCCCTCTTCGGCATCCATGATATCAACCTCCGTGGCGATGCGGTTAAGCCACATCAGAAGTTCGCCAACATCGGTAAAGATAATTGTTGGCGATACCACGAAGGTCGAATGATCTACAGTTGAGGCTATATACTTTGTTGTATCTCTTGGGTCCACAGTAATAGAAGCACGTTGACCATTGTAGGTTATCCAGATTTCATCATGCGATGTATGTTCTTCACGGAATAGACTAAATAGACCCCACCACTGACTATCGTCATTTGTTGGAAATCCTCGAAATCCATTGGTGCCAGTATATCCGTTCTTGGCTAATGTTGCATGAAGTTTCAGCAATGCTGACTCTTCCTCAGTGTCAAGGAATGATAGATATTCAGTCCTTGTATTCGCCAACAACACCAGAAGATGATCAACAATCTCCAGAGGTACATCCTCGATATAACCACAACTGAAACAATACCTCAGATATGAAATTCCGTCAGGACCATCAAAGACCTTCATTCGTGAACCCCTGTATAACATATTGAACCGATCCCAAGACTCATTCACTGGACCAAGAACCCATTCAAACCCATCTCGGTCCAATACACAAGTGGAGTCCAATTCGCCATCCCCGGTCACGTATGACTCCATTATCAATTCGTCGTACACATCCGCCGTGGTAAGCCGTATAACAGCTGGCGCAATACCCCCCGCAACTACCTCATCAGCAACGTGAATGGAAGCCATAATGGAATATGCCGACTATAACAACGTTCTTTCTGTGTTTTAAAAATAGGTACAATTCAATTTTTAATGGTATCTGGACAAATAATTCACGAACTATGTATCGTGCTTTCAGCCATTGGCGGTCCGAGAATGAAGTTACATATTCTTAATGTTGACTGTAAACCAATACAGCGTGCCATTTGCACTATCACGCATATTGTTAATGTCAATATCATACCAATAAAAACAAGGATAGCAATACAAAGATCAGTGATAGCATCAGATGTAGATTTAGTCATGGTTGTCTTCGTTTTTGTTTTTTTTTTTTTGATCCTATTCAAAAAAAACAACAACCAAATTTGATGTAATACCCATAGTATCTGAACGAATCATGAATGTATTGGTTTTCGAATCTGTGATCCGTCTTTCCGTTTTTTGTAGAAATATATATTTTTGTGTTCAGATGTTATTATTGCTTCTTTATCATCCCAATCTGTTCTGTGAACCATCGAATCGTGAATTCGTAATATATACCACAAAATAATTTTTTTATATTTATAGGTCTTTAATGTGTTCGGTTCATATTTATCTATTTTTTTGTAGATGTACCCTGCATTCTGTTCAAAAACATCATATAAATCGACACCTTTATATTTTCCAACATCACAATACGTTGCAATATCTTTTTTTGTCAACCGTTGAGGCGACGCTGGTATTGGCTTCGGTTGTGGTATGCCTGCTGGCAGTCTTATATCAATATATTTATTGATGACCTTTGATATATCGATTAAACGTTTACCCTTGACAATATCTGTGCATTCGCGAATCCATTTGCGACGTAGTAGTGCAGCGCGCTTTGTTTTTGTTTCATTCGGTATGCAGGAACCGACTGGGCGTATCCAGTTAATTATGTTTTTTATATCCATTATATCACGAAAATCGCCGGACTTCAACCCAAAATCGGCTTTTAGTCTTTTTGATATCTGTTGGGTATATTTTTTTTTCTGTGTTATATATGCATCTAGTTCTTTTTTATGTTGTATGACGTCTTGTTTAACACGTAGGTGATATTTTTTATTAATGAATTCATTAGTCTGTTTCAGGCAATCAGGTGAGCATATTTTTTTGTCGAAAAATGTAATCCATATTTTGTCTTTGCAGTGCATGCATGCTTTTTTTCGTCCTAACACATGCCAAAGGGGAACCCCAATGGTGTTCGCTATATATAATACATATTTATCGGTTACTTCAAATGTTTTTCGTGCATCTCTACATTTACGACAAATATTAATATATGGTGTATAATCATGAAGTTCTTGAAGCTCTTCAGTATCTGTATTCATGCCACATCCGTCACATACATCAAATGTATTTTTGCCGGTGCAACGGAAACACTCGTATTTATCGGTATAATGACTGATTTCTTTATCTCCAACCCACGACCGTGCTTTAGTATGAACATGCGTTAGTGTTCTGGTATAATGCACCTTATTACAACATTTAGTACAGCGCATATGTTCATCAACATTAATATGATCTGGTACGTATACTGATACAACAATATCATCATCCCCACCCCCATCCCATATGATGTGTTTGAAATAACCCATTTTTCGTTTATTTTTTTTAATTGACAGATGATCATTCAATTAAAATAGTTGATCTTATATTAATAAATACCGATATGAACAAATTTGAATATGTTGTAAGGAGATGAAACAACAATAAAAAAAAACAAATAATGGATATTCCAGAACCTATTTTCGTATCAAAACATAAATTCGATAAAATCAATGAAAAAGTTAAAAAATATTCAACCCATGTGTTGAAAAAAGCGGAAATAAAAAACGAATATACGATTATAACTTGTATGTGTGATGTGAAACATACATATGATATAGAATATTTGAAGTTTACACCCTCGGAAATTTAAAATGGAACAAAAATGATCCAAAATAAATTAACAAGGTTTGACTGTTTCTAGCCGTGTAAATTTTGGTTTTGATGTATCGTGTAATACACCTGATATATTTCTACATAAATAACTTGGTCTTTCTTTCCCATTTATCAGAGGATTTAACATTTAATCCTTTTGATTGTACAGTACCAGATGAGTTCTACTTTGATATTAAATTAATTCATAATAATAAAATAAAAGATACTTGTATTATCTGCGGTCATAATGAAGTCTCTGGTTATAATGATGTAATTGTTTATAATTCAAATTATGTTCCTTCTCAGAATGGTAAATTTTATGGTTATGGTAATATTTACTATACACAATCAGGTAATTACTGTTATTGTAAAAAACATTACCCATTTCCAAGTGTATTAGATGATTAATGACAATAATATAATGCTAAATCATGTAAATTATGTGGGTTTATTGAGAATGGAACAGCATTTGTTGATATAGTTTCACTTAATGTTAGTATTATCTCTTGTCTTGAAATTATTTCAAGTTTTAGTGTTATATCTGATAGTACAATATCATCTGATTCTAAAATTATATTATCATGTATTTTATCATTTATAGTACACGTTTCAATCGGTTCAGAAGATATACTCTTATCGTATTCATCCATGTATAAATAATCATCTTTATCATCACCGTCATACGGATATGAATTCTTCAAAGTACAAATAACTTTACCAGAATTACATTTTATCATTTCAACTCCATAAACGTCGATGGATGAAAGTAAATAACGATGATATTGTTTAGGAATATATTTTAATACATATTCTTTATTTATTGGATTTGATAAACAGGGTTGAGCAGTTTTATCACATTGACTACAACAACCATGTATATAAGATGCCATATTTTTATCATCCCATATAGTTTTGCATCTTATACAAGTTATAGATATATCTGTTTCATGCGATAAAATATGAGAACAGATTTTTTTATATTTTTCTTTTTCCTTTTTATACATATCTTTATTCCAATTTTTGGCTATAAATTCAAAGGTTTCTTTAGTAGTTGATAACATGTTGATATAATTGTATTAATATTATAATATTAATATTATTTAAATCAATTTTATTTTAATCAATTTTTTTACTACCGTTACCCATTTCCAAATGTTTTAGATGATTAATGTATTAACTATCTATTATTTTACAATCTTATTTTGAAAAAAAATATAATTAAATAATTTTATATCTTTGCTAAGATGTCATTATAAAAAAAATATTATTTATTAACATTTTTTTATTTATTCTTATACAACCGTCAGGAATATTACTGCTGTTGTATGGACTAAGACGCGAATCTTAACACAGCAGAACCCTCCGCGATCATGAGGAAATTAATAGCGGTAGTCTGTATAACCACTCTTCCGGTTGTAGTGGAACTAATAACCGACGACTTGAGAGTTAGATCAGTCTCACGTGCACGAGACATATCGAAGTGAGAACTGAACTCCCACTCACCATTCTCCAAAGCGAAGCTAATTTGTCCCTTGTCGACCGCACCACTGCAAGCCTTGGCACCGAAGCGTGTGCTTTGGTAGTTGGAGAAGTACGCCATAGGGGCATCAACAGGTGTGAGATATGCACCATGAGACTTGAGATGGGCGGTATCAATAGTTGCCGCTTCCTCGAAATAGGTGAAGTTCTCACCACGTCCAGCACCAAACACATTAGTGAGACTGGTCACTGCAGTTGTTGCCAACGCACTAACCGATACAGCAACGCGTTCTTGGAATGAACGCTCAGTCACTGAACTTGCCTTATGCCATTTCTCAGCATCAAGAAGATTTGCTGTCGGCCAGAGTCCAAAGCGGATGTTCTCCGTCGGGAATCGAGTCGTTAGGCGCATCTCGGTTGTTGCGGCACTGGTATCGTATGTCTGGTTTTGGAGAAGACGCACCAGGAAGAAGCCAACACGCTCCACGAAGATATCATGAATCAATGGCAATACGAACAGATGTCCGATATATAGCTCGGCGGTTAGAGTTGGGGCGCCGGTAATGGCTCCATTGGTGTTAAAAACGGTCCACTCATCAATTCGATCAATGATTGTGCACTCATGCTTTACATCAGTAGCCTCAACCAGGTCGGTCTTATCGTAGACATTCACCCAGGTGTGATGCCATCCTGCAGGTCCACGGGAAACCATACTTGTCGGCGCACGGAAGGTGATATCAATCATACGCTGTCCCGAAGGAATGGCGGCAGACAGAATCATACCCTCATTGTATCGAGAGAACCAGAACAGAAGCTCCGACCAGCAATCCAATTGGGTTGTGGCGTATTGCGGGGTTTGGTGACCACGAACGATTTGCTTAACTGTTCGGTACATACTTCCGGACGACATCGCAACGTTATCGGTGCTTCCCGTCACTGGGTTAGATGCCGACTTGGCTTCAATTGGTAGCTCTTGTCCCATAGCGCGATAGTATGCCTCCTTCTTGTGGGCGGGTAGCTCAAACTCTCGGCAGTACATGTAATCATAGAAAGTAAACTCGGCGATAGGGTTTCCATTGACCTTGAATGAAGCCTTCTTGATGCCGAACTCTCCGGGGAAATCCACATACTTGATCGTGTCGCGCACAGATGCACTGGTGCCAAGCACACGTCCATCAAAGGAGACAATCTCGGTATTTAATGAATAGGCACGTGTGGTTGATGATAAGTCAAGAACACGACCACCGACAGTTAGTTGTGTGGCTGCCAGGCTTGCACCTTCGGCTGCAATTACCGCGGTGATAACATTTGCAGTTGATGCCTCGCTGAATGAATCAACGGTTACGGTTGTTGTTCCGGTCGAGTAATCAGATACAGACTTCTTTGCGATTGGTCCAGTTCCAGCAGCATAGTATGCTCCAGATGCATAACGCATATGAACCACACCAGGTCCGAAAAACTCACCGTATTGCGGTACCGCGAAAGACACATCAATATCACTTGATGTGGTGGCGGTGCTTGGTGCCGAGATAACAGCAAACTCAAGTGCACACAGCACATATGGTTTGAAACCGGCGTAGAAAAGAAGACGATGAGTCTCTTCAATGTTATAAATATCGGGAATGGTGTTCTCATCACCGCGGGCGGTGCGTCGTGCCATCTCCATTTCTAGACTTTTCTTAAGAATACCAGTGGCAACCATCATTTCATCGATGGCTCCCCGGTTGGTAGCGAGAATAAAAGGTGCTCCAGCTGACATTTTGGTTTAGGTGATTTTAGGTTCTAAAAAGTTTTTGTAGATTTTAATCAGAGACAAAAAGAAAAATAATTAAAACACTAATAACACCTCTTTATATCTTTCTATATAGATACATTCGCAAGCTTACCGCCACCTATTTTTTATGATTTTTTATTTAATAATTTCCTATTGCGATATTAAATAATTTTGGATACAGATGTTCTTGTTTTAATTACAACTAGAAGAAAAATGTCTGACAACGAAACAAAATATCACCAACTAAAGAGTAAATATGATGCGTTAGTGGTCCGATTGCATACTCTTGAAAATGCATCTCCAGTCAAAGGTGCTGGTTGTTCCAAAAGCGGTTCACTATATGCTCATATAGTGTTCAATATTGTATCAAAAACTATATCTGTTGCGGATGATCGATATCTGAATACGCAGGAGGTGTCTGAACTCGCTGGATCTACGAGTGGTCATGATTTGGTGTGTGATTGGAATAAAAAAAGAGATATACCAATTGAAATAAAAAAATCAAAGACCCCGGATTGGATGCAATGTGTTATCCATTATGATCAAAAACGTATGCGATGGATTGGATCGAAACGTTGTAAGATACCAATAAGGGCACGAGAATACTATGAACGTTTATTGGGTGATATCACACTTTTTGATGGTGATATTCCACCATTTGTAACATCAAAATTATCATATGAAGAATGGATAAAAATAAAGGCAAGCACATCCATTTTTGATGATTGTTATGTAGATATACCTTCCAATGTTATCCGAAAATTATATAAATTTAAGGGTTGTAAATATATACAAATTTCGGATAAAGGCTTATATCATTTAAGTAAAGATGTATGTGATTTTGGTGTTCCAAAATTCGTATGCGAGCAACGTCTCCGAATCAGAATCAAGGTTCACAGCAAAAAAACATGTAGTTTATCAGTAACAATATCAGCACAACCTAAAAATATCACGGATTTGCCATTAAGTCCATATTCATTAGATGACCCAAACAGACTCCCGAAGTGTTTAAGATATATTGGATGATAATATGACAATTTCGGATGATTCTTTTGATTTGTTCATTCCGTATTTCCAATCAACTGGAATAATAACAAATTTTTTATAAAGTTCTTGGATATACTCACAATTATTATAGGTCCATCCTGTTTTATTTTCAAGTATTTTTGCTAATTTTTCATGATCAAATTTCTCATGAAGATCACCATTTACTCCATATAACTTTGATTTTTTCATTAAATAATACGGTGGATCCAAAAATATCAAACGTTTTTTCCGGTTATCATATTTTTTAATAAACTTTGTGAAATCCCAGTTTCGTATTTTGAGTTGCGATAGATCTAATTTATCAATTCTGTCAATCGATGATGTTGTAAAACGACTTACACTTGATTCCTTTGAAAATCCGCCCGACAATGTTGCACCACTAAACGAACATCTATTAATAATAAAGAACATAACCGCCTGTTTTTTAATATCTGTTTCATTCATTATTCGATTTCGGTAATCAATAAATAGCTCTTTGTTGATCGAACCAATTTTTGAATACAAACATTTCGCAATCGTTTTTTTATGCTTTTTTACGCAATACCAAAAACTATATAATGGTGTAAACTTATCATTTGCTATTATTTTTATACCATATTTATTCTGCAAATAAAATTCAAATGATCCACCACCGATAAATGGCGATATCAATATCTCTATTTCATCCATATTGAAATATTTTACCAATATTGAATCTAATACTTTACATGCTCTCGTTTTACCCCCGGGATATCGTAATGGTGATTTATTACGAATCATCACTATTTAATACATATATTATTAACATTCAATAAAAAAAAATATGTTTGATATTTGTCATATCAAATCATTATTGGGGATTGCTGGTCTTTAACTATTCTGATTTGATTAATTCCCGAATCATAAATACTTAGCTATATCAAAAAAAAATCAGTGGTAAAATCCTGATCCGTTTCTCAGATCTCAAGAATAAATACTTATTGATTTGTGATAAAACAGTCGTTACCTGATTTTATAGTATCTTAACTATTTGTTTCGCAATACGATAAATAAGTTTTACAGTCACTGAATTACCAGCCTGTTTATATAAATGCGAATCAGCCAACTCCTTTGGTAATATGAAATCAGATTCATAACCCTGAAAATTAAAACATTCCCGCGGTGTCAATTTTCGAATACCTTTTTTTGTTTTTATTATTGGTACATTATGTCCACCAGTACCCATGGTTGCTGTTAAACATGGGCATAAACGTGATTTATTTTTACGGACAATACCACGGCGATATTGATAAATCGATTTGGTACTTTTTATATTGTCCATTAATGTCTGATATATTTTCGACGATGATCTATAGAAATATTTCTCATCAATATCATCTTCCAGATATTCTTTCCATTTTTTCTTTTTTGATACTGGACGAATCAATGAAAATGGATCAACACATGTTTCCGTACGACAATAAATATTCTTTCACGATTTTGCGGTATTTTTGTATATTCCGATGTGTTTAATAATTTGTAATATATACTTGTCATTCCCGATTTTTCTAATTTTTTCAATACTTTTTTAAAACTTTTTCCACCATCATGTGTCAACAACCCTTTAACATTTTCGAAAAACACACATTTCGGTTTTTTTCTTTTGATTATTTCAAATAATGTTTTCAATGAATTGGTACGTTTATCTGAAAAACCCTTTTGTTTCCCTGCAATTGAGAATGGTTGACAATTAAAACCAGCACATAATATATCGAAATCCGGTATATCATCAATATTCAGTTTGCATATATCCATAGTGGTTTGTTTTACATCACTATTTAAATCATATGTTATTTTGCATTTTGGCTCTATATCGACAGCAAATACTGTTTCTGTTTTTCCGGTTTTTTTAAATCCAGCCGATATACCACCAACACCTGCATAGAAATCAGCAATTCGATACATTATTTTAGTTTATTATTTTTATGTCCTCAATTTTATCAAAAAAATATCACAAATGAAAATATTATATTTTCATCCAATCTATATTCATTAGACAACCCTAAGTATATTAAATGATAATATTACAATTTCCGACGATTTATTCGTTCCATATTTGTTTAATAAAAAAAAATAACTTTAAACAAAAAACAGAAAGCAACTACTATCCGGATAACCACAAAGGGTATAACCGAAAGCCATTTTTTCCTGGGGAACCTGAACTTCGGTTCTCATTATGACTCTTGATATTCAGAGTTAACAACTTGGCTATGATCTTCGGTGGGGCTATGACTCCCACCGAAGATCGTTGTCATAACTGCTATTATCGATGCGTCGCATCAACAACCCCGGTACTGATTCTATGAAAATCAATACCTAACATTATCCAAAACTGGATTCACGATCTTGCTGGACCGGATTTATGTTTTAAATGTTCTGCTCCTGAACATTGTCATAATTAACGCAATGACTGCGGGCTTTAGGTCCTGGGCCACCAGGTGGGGAGTCCATCTTCAGGTGTCCCAGAGATGGTATCAACCAAGTCCTGTAACACCTGAGCATGCTTCTTCAGCACCTCAAGGGGGAACGTGCTCGGCACGCTTGGGTCCGGCATCACAGTGGACCACGGGCGCAGTGTCTCCGGCACACCTTCTACCCCTTCTAGGTCCTTGTACATCTTTTTCACATCGCACCAGATGCTGTACTCCGTGATACCCATCACCTCGCTATAACGTGCGTTGACGTCCCCCAACTGTCTGAGGATAATGTCATAGGTGTGGGACAGGATAAAATCCAGAGGTAGACGTTGTTTCATCTTCGTGAGGAACGTATACCCCCGGTCACATCCAACCAACAACGCATTCTCTAGGCGGTCTTTCCCCTCCGACCGAGATTGGACTGTCCAAAGAAAGCCATGGGTATCACGAAACCTCAGTGGAAAACGGGAACGACGGAGGGTGGGACAGAGAATCGGAAAGATATCACCTCTCATCCCGAAAAGAAAGACGATTTCCCGGATTAATTCCGCGTCCGTTCTTTCCCTTTCGGGATCCCGGAGGGCGTCGACGGAATCCATCACAGCGTGTACTGCTTCTTCGGCTTTTGCTAATTTTCCCGACATGGACATTTACTGTCAAAGAGCGATCAAAAGTTACGGAACAGAGACTCTTTTGATCGCCCATCGACGATCTAAATTACTCTTGGGAAAATTCAATTTTGGAAAAAAAACATGCTAATGAAATCAGAGTTTTATTAATTCCGCTATTTGGTGTCGATACCATACACATTTATTAGCCAATACTGCTTTACCGATACTTAATTTACCATCGGATGTTGCCCATTCAGATGTATATAATTCGTCGAATTCATCCAATTCTATATCGAACTCATCGCATAATATGTCCTTTGGTGGTGTAAAACCACCCAAAATCGGATATGTCCAGCATGTAACATCACACGCCCTTGATCCGGCCATTATTTCCGCTATAATATATTCATGTGGAACCCGTGTATCGCCTCGAACATCGACCTCAACAAATGCATAATCATATTCGATCCCCTTTCCGGGTTCATTCAACTGTGATGCAATAAGTAGACGAATATCGGTAAAATTTCGATTGAAGTCAATAGCCGGAATATCAATCAATGGTTCCCCGAATATCTCCATAACCGCATTTGTTATTGCATGTTTCCCTTCATCCGTTTTCGCCCGAAGACATACAACCACCCCATCTCGATCATTCTTTTGTCCGATATATTGCACACCATGCCTTCTCTCAAAATCTTCATAGGGTAAATTATTGGTCAGCCATCCATCGCCAATGGTACCTTTGCCCAAACAACGGTATTTGCTTTCAGTTCCTCCTCCAAGTGATAACTGAATAAAGGCATACATAATGAATACAAATTCATTCCATTTAATATTTTATATATATAATTCATTTTTTTTTTTGAATATGAAATATATAGATGAAAAGATTGACATTGTTATATCCAAACATTAAAGAAAATGCCAACAAAACCCAGACGTAAAAACACATATGGTCAGGTATTTATTCGTTGTATGAAGCTATTTTCTGGGTTTTATACGAAACCGACAAAGGATGAATTAGATTCCGCACTAATTTATATTACATCCGCATTTCCAGCATCTCAGAAAAATAGTATAAAAACACGAAGAAATGGTCGACAACACTATAATAAATATTGTCGTTATATGACAGACAAATTCGGCACTAACTGGTCATTCTCTCGCAGATATTGGATTAATATATTTAATAGTAATTATAACCAAAAGTTTCATTATTATTCTGGAGCTGAATCCGATATTGTCAAATATACTCGTGCTGGTGTTAACTCATGTCCCGGTTTTGAGGAGTCGGATTCCGATGACGATATAACAACCGAATCGGATTCAGACGATGACGGATTTCCCACCACATTGGTCACTTTATCGGTACCAAGGGTATCGCGAGTATTATCACCAGTGGCACCACCAACACCACCACCGATATCTTCACCATCACGAGTATTATCACCAGTTGCACAACGATCACCAGTGGCACCACCAACACCGATTTCTTCACTAGTATTATCTGCACCATTACCAGTCTTATCGGAATCCGCATCGGCATCAGCGCAACCAACACATATCACAACTGATACATCCGATTCACCATTTGTTCGACTCGGGATTGCATATTCGGACCAAGAAAGTCTTGGTAAATCATTGAGAAGTAGATTATCAGAAAAAACATTTTCCGATAAACTTCCGATGGCTTATCAATATAATCCTGATCAACATAAATCCCAAATGGGGTTTGCCGATTATTTGACCACATTACGTAAAGGGTTCGATCATTGGTTATTTTTGGCGACAACCATTGGTGGAGTCCTGCCAGACATTGAAAAGTTTCAAGATTCGATACGACAAATCCACAGATTAACACGTGATCCATCTGTAAAAAAGTTTCTTTCGGATGCAAGTGCTGTTTAAAAATATGATTCTTTATATATGTATTCACAATAACATTGTTTGTTTTTTCTAATTGAAGTCATAATACAATTGATAAAAAATAGCAATATGTCAAAACCAATTGATGGTCATGATGTCATAAAATCAGTGATACTTATGAAAACCGGTGAACTGTATTTACGTTGTAAAAAACTGGAAAGCGAATTCGATCCGGTTATCGGAACAGATATATTTGATTCATTTTTGAATCAAGCGATCACATTAACAAATGAACTCGAGTGTCCCATAGGATATCATAAATATGCCGGGTTCAATCCGAGAACTTTCCAATCGGAGTTGGAAAGATTATGTATGACCAATTTGGAAGTAGCATGTGAAATACTTGAATTACTTAAACAATTTGAATAAAAAAAATATATTTTTTTTTATACCAATAATAATTCAAGATGTCTAAGAATTGATTCTGGATTAGTACAATATTCCACTATCCATTCATCCATATTCGTTCCACCCATCGATTTATTACAATGCCCACATATTATTCGGAAGTTATCGATCTCATATGTGCCTCTGTTTTTCACTGATACAACATGACCACATTCAAAGGTGTATGGGTCAAGTTCCGTTATTTGACATATTGGACAATGCTCGAGTTTATCTCCATATTTATCCCATAATTGTCTTCTAATTATTTGTGGTACTGCTTTTCTTTTTTGTTTTTTTATTGGATGTTTTCGACATAATTTCTCCATCTCGAAAATCACGATTTCATCACTTAATATTTCATCTGTATCCTCAATTTTCTCGCGATGAATGCCATAGGTCAGTGTAAATGGTATTATATTGTTGAAAACTGCCTGACATAATAGTCCAAAATTTTCTGGATTCGTCAAATCTATATCCATTCCGAGATTTGCCATAAGTGATTTTATTTTTTCTTCATCATGCATTAGTTGTATTAGTATATCAATGGTTTTGGTTTTTATATCATCGATTGATAATGAATCTTTGATTTTTTCTATATCGTCAATAGATATAATTTCAGTTGTTTTTGATGTTACCCATTCTAATATACCTCGAATATTATTATTGGTTATATGTAATTTGTCACATATCCGATCAATATGAATTGTTGTTACGGTTTTCAGAAATATTGCTATTGCATTTTCAATAGGTATATCAGAATAATTACTTATGATTATTTCGATCATCTCGTTTTTCTTTTTTCTTTTTGTGCAAACAATTAATTCTCGTAACATATCACATGTCAATGACTCTAATAGTGTATGAAAAATGGTCGTCATTCACAAAACGAATATAATTAGTATTATTAATCCAACAAACAACACAGGTAAAATATATTTTAGTGAATTCGAAAAACGTATCGATTGTTTGTGTTTTTTATCGATTTCTTTTTCTAAATATGGCTGACACAACCGAAGTGTTATTTTATCAGTTAATGTTTGACAGGATTTTTGTTTTATTGTATTGCATATAACTTGAATGTCTTCGATGTTTTTACTTTTCAGAGATTTTTTTATGATATTTTCTATTTTTGCTTCTGTCGTTAAATATGAGAACGACATTTTTATCAATCAATAAACTAGTAAAAAAAGATAAACCCATTCAATTTTTACTGAATCGATTTACCAGTTAATAAATCCTAATACAAGAACCCGAAACGGAAATCACATCAGGTTCTGTAACCGGATAAATCCGAATACGGAACTCGAAATGGAAACCATGATTCCCGGTTTCCCCATGAGGGTCACCAAATCGGTATCGATTCGTAGGGGGAATGTGTCGTCGCGACGACACCCCGACGCCTCAATATCTCGACGGGGCGATGTATCTTTGAAGAATACAATCAATACCTTCCAATATGCAACACCCCCAGCGTCGAAGTGTCTTCTGGCTGTGAACCCGCGTAAGGTTTCAGCAATGGAACGGTCTTCTTTACTCAAGCCGGGACATACAAACGAATCGCGTCCGAATAATCCCGGAACGATCAGTAGTGGTGTGGTAAAAGCCCGCACGATATGAATCCCCATATGGGGACCTTCCAGGGAACCTTCCGGGAAACTCATTATTGGAAAATAAAGATAAGTGAAGAAACACATCAATTTAATATATTGTCGGAGGAATTTATTTTTTTTTATAGTATTCTTGTTCGAATATATTTCCAGGAAAGTTTTTCACATGCCTTCTTCCATATCTTTTCAGTCTCCTGTCTTGTCGTTAAACCCTGAAAATGGATAAATTTCTTTATTTTTGCCTTGTCGGCATCACCCGGAAAACGCAACTCAATTATTTTCTGTAGCAAAAATGGAACATATTTGATATGAACTATTGATGTTATTTGTTTGACTGCACGAAATACTCTTCCGTAATCACTAATTATTGCATCACATTCTGAATGCGTAAAATGTATCGGCTTTTGATCGGAATATTTTAAATATATATAAGATGCATCCGAATTATATTTCGATAAACCAAGTTCCGATAATACACGTCTGACTTCACCAATTGTTAAATTACTCGATGTTATCCGATCACGTGCAATACAACGTTCAATATTCAAATACTCATCATCAGTTACCTTTGGTATTGTCTCACCAATCGTTCGCTGAAGCCATAATTTTCCATGCCTACATGGCATATAATTTCCATGTTTTGGTTTACCACTGGTATACCCGCTGGATTGTTCACTCGTAAAACATCCAACCATTTTCTTTGTCATTTTACAAATTAGACAATATAACTCCGAATCGGTGCCGTTTTGTATCATTGTTTCACCACAGCATTCGTCGTATTTGTTGGCTTTTTTTCGGACATGAATTGGCAGAAAACTCATATGATCATGTAAAGGTTTTAATTTTTCTGCATCATGTTCACATCTCGTGATGTTTATAAAAACCGTTTCAAGACGATTTATTATCCGATGGCTTGCAATTTTATTTATAAATTGTGCTGTCTGATCTGGAAAACGACAATAACAAAATATATAATCACGTTCAATACACTGAATACGTTTATATAAATTATTTTTATGTTTTTCGTTTTTGATGCATTCTAACGCCTCCCGAACGTATTTAAATTTATATTTCACCACATTTTCTATTTGCGCACAACCGGACTCCATTCTTTTTCCATCTTAAAGTGCATGTTTAATTTAATTTTTATTTTTTATCTATGGACAATGGATATCGAAACACCGATAATTACAGAAAAAAAGGATATTATTTCTTTGTCAAATTTAAATTAAACAGGTGAATGAAATTGAAAAAAACAAACACAAAAATATTTCGACAAAATGTCCGAAATGAAGATTTCTTCGAAGGTAAAAAGTATTTTTGATATGGTGATAAAAAAAGAACTGATCGGTTCGGAACTTTCAACATTCCTTAAAAAACAAGTTACATTGAAGAAACTTTCAGATGACGAAATTCATGATTTAATTGGACGCGTGAAAGAATTAGATTTCGTAAAGGATGCCTATACAGAAATGTCTGAAAAAAAGAAAGCCGAAGAACCTAAAGATGAACCAGTTTTATCAGCCATCGATAGTGATGGCATACCATCAAAGGATCTTTTGGTAAAAAGACTTGCACAAACCATACGCGAATCTGGTAAAACCGGTGCAGAACTAAATGATTTTGTTCGCGAGGTTACTGAAACACAACCAAAGGATGTTGTTACAGCACTACTTAAAGAGGTTGGACGACGACGTTTAGCAACGAAAGATATTGGTGAGGGTTATACCTGTCTAATAATCGAAAATGCATTAGAACGTTATTTACAGCGTTTGATTACAACCGCAATGATTGGTTTTGTGTATCAAATGAATTCTGAATATTCCGATTTATTTGGGTATGAGATTGATGGTATTGAGATGACACCGGACCGATTACAAATTATTAAGTTTAAACAAGAAATCATTAAAGAATTTCTCGATAAGATATTCAAATTTGATCCAACTATTCATGTATGTTCCGCCGAGGATGAAGCGGAAGGTGATCCAGAACGTGTGGAACTCAAGAAAACACCGCCAGAGGAATTAGTTGAGCCAATTCCGTCATTGGATTATTATTCAAAGTTTCAACGTTATTTCGATATGAAATATGAGACTATTGAGAAAACAACACATAAGGCATATGGTGAAAGTAAGTTATTACATTGGTTTGTCCAAGTACTACGACATTTCCCGGCTGGTGAGGCTGGTCATGAACAAGCAACCACTTACTGTCGCAAACAATCGGAACGAACTGGTATGGAAGTTCGTGTGTTTGAAACCGGACAGGGTCATTGGTTAGCACCATATAAGGCGAACAGACAACAGAAAAATTATTTATTCGAAAACAATCCAATCTTGAAACGAATTGAGGATAAATTCCGAAAGGATCAGGAAATTGCAGGATCGATGCTTGGCTTCAGACAAGGTCGTGCACGCAAGCAACGGGTCAAAGCCGGTAAATCGCTTCCATCGGAAGTTCGGGAGTTAATGGGATTAGGTGGTGGTGATGATACGATGACAGAGGAAATAGTTGAACGAATGAAGAAGGAATTGGTGGATGAATCCAGTCCAGATTATGTGGATCCGCGTTTAGAGTCCGACAAAAAAGCCGTTGAATTAATGCATGTTGATGATGAAGATATGTTACCACCGGTACCGGCAAAGGTTGATCCGCATGCAAAACCGGAATCAGTTGTTGATGATCACGCAACAATTGTTAGAAGTGTTAAAGACGCTGAGGCGGAAACTGATACAACAGGTTTAGTTGTTCCGGTTCTTGTTGTTGATGGTGATAAGTTAATACGTAAAGAAATTCCGACATCATTGGTTCATGCCAGTTCAAAAAAATAAATAGGTAAATAAATTATTTTTTGCTTTCTTTTCCAAATGCCTCGCCAAGATCACTCACCTTATGACTTAACTTCAACGCTTTGTCTAACTTCCAATATTTTGAGTGCTTCGCGACTTTTTTTGCTGGTGTTGCATTACATGGATAAAATTTAAGTGGGGCTACACCATCTGTTTGATCATAAACCATTCGATATTTTTGATAGCCCAGTAATTTTTTTGTGCAAAATATATGTTTCATAATACTATCAGCATTCGCACTATACACTTTTTCGACTTTTACTGTTGTGTTTCCAAAGAAATGTTTTGATGCCTGTGGATTACAAAATATAGATAAACGGGCTTGTTGGCGTAATTTGGTTCCCAACTCAGGATAACTATGAACACCCAATAATATAGTTATTCGGAGTTGACGCGCCTTATATATCATTTGTTTGAAAATTTTCTTCTTCTGGAATTCGTTTACTGTTTCCGTACAGTCATCGATTATCAAAAGAAAGTCTGGTTTCATATCATAATTGTCAACTAATAATCGTTCATTTTTGTTCAATGGCATTGCTCTTAGTCTCTCCCGGTTTTTTGTTATTTCCGTTGTTATTACCGCTTTTATCATTTCCTGAAATTGTTCTTTCAGCGGTTTCTTCTCTGCGTGTTCTCCACGTGATATACATTCCTTTATCATTTTGTCTCTTTCGGTCTGTAGCTTATTTATTATTTTATCTGTTGTTGTTGTTCTGATTTTGTTATATATTATTTTTAGATTCTTTAATGCATTAACCGCATCATATTGTTTCATCCGTGCTTGTTGTTGTTCATAGATATTTTTAAATACACTCTCTAAATGTTTTGAGTCCATATCAAATGTTACTGATGTTCTCGCAATCCGTCCATAAAAATTACCATTGTCGGGTTCGCTTGGACATATCAAACGGGCTTCATATACGTTTTTTCGAAGCAATGATGCAATCTCTTGCATTGTTGTTGTTTTTCCAGAACCCGTTGACCCATAAACATTTATGATTCCTCCTAAAAATGTTGATGGTTTTGGAATAAATCCTGTAACTCGATCCGTTAGTGACAACGTTAATTCATGTAGATCACCCTCCATCTTATTTATTCTTTTTTTCATTAATATATGACATATTCAAGTTATCAAAAAAATTTATTCTTGATCTAAAACATTTCTGATAATGAATCGGAATATATTGACACACCACCCGTTGACATCCCACCCATAATTGGTGTGTCATCACCTTTGTTTGTGTCATCTCTTGTTATATCACTTGTCGTGAAATCAACCATTGTTTGATTCCCAGTCGTCGCCCCTATGTTTACAGCACTTTCCATTAATTTCTTATTCTTGATTCTTTCTCTCCATACTGCCACCAAATATATAAAAGGTATCAATGGTACCAGCAACATAATAGAATCATCTAATGCATTACCATTACCATATGACGATAATGCTATAATACATATTAAAAATGTAATCAATATAATACTACACACAAAGAAAAGCGTACTTCTCGATGACCAACAGTGTTTCTCCAGCCATTTATATATTTCCCGATGATCAGCAGTCATTTTTTTCTGTTATTTATCAAGTTGATCTATATATTTAAAACATTCCAGTGTTTTATTCTGTGGTGTTATTTCTTTTTTTTTTTCAATCAGCCAATAACGAATCCAAATCATCTTCGTGGGAATATTCAGCACCCATATCAACCACACTACCACTGCGATATGCTTCCTCTACGTCTTCGTCTTCATCTTCATCTTCATCCTCGTCTGCGTCTTCATCTTCATCTTCATCTTCATCTTCATCTTCGTCTTCATCTTCGTCTTCGACTTCATCTTCATCTTCGTCTTCGACTTCATCTTCGACTTCATCTTCGTCTTCGTCTTCGTCTTCTATGTTATCTTCAACAATGGGATCTTCTATATCTTTATATATTTCTATTGGTAAAACCTCTTCATGTGTCAATATTTCCGCGGGGCTCGGTTTTGTCTTTTTCGTCTTTTTTGTCTTTTTTATTATTTTGGTCTTTGGTGTCTTTTTTGACGGTTTTTTCTTTTGTATTAATTCCTCTATTATTTTTTGATAACTTCTAATGTTACCTAAAAGACGTACAATACGTTTACGATTACATTGTGATATTTTTTTCTCATGTCTTAATGCTTTTTCTAATGTTATAATGTTTTTTACCATTTTTGTTAATTTTGCTTTCATGGCTGTATGCTCCTGTTGTAGTGTATCAATCTTTGTGCTCGCCTCTGCTGATTTATTTAATTTATGCACGGTGTCATCAGAAGTTAGTTTTATATGTAATTCGTCTCTTATACTACTAACCAATGAATATGCAAAACGAATAGCTATTTCGGTATGCTCATTGTATGTCTGTGTTTTTATTCTCTGAAAACCTTTCGCAAACCATATTGGATCTTTCATACATTTTTCCGCGATACCGGTTAATGTCTTCCGGACAATATAATGTCCAGCACCACGAATTTGTGATACTGTTGCCGATTCTTGAAACACCTCTGGAATGAATGTTTCTCGTATTACCGTAAAATAATCACTAATATTTTTCACTGTGTAACCTGTTAGTTTATCCTTCATTGTGCGGAAAATCTGTGATTGTGTTTTAGTTATAGCATCCGTGTGTTCTTTACCAATTTCCACAATTAATTTCGCTAAACTCTGTTTGTATATATCATAGATTTTATCTTGAGATACGGAACCTGTATGCATTGCAATAGCAACATTTTGTGCCTCTTTTATCTGCTCTCCATATATTATATCCAAAATGATTGAACCAATAAATCGAATCACCTCAGCGCGTTTATCTTCCCCATCCATTTTTGATATTATTTCTTGTTTTGTATAAATCCTTTTATATTTAAGTTATGGTTGATATTATTTAAATCAAAAAAAAATATTTCATTGATTTAAATAATATCAAGACTTTCCGAATGTGCTCCTATCACTTCTGGCTCTTCTATTTCAAAACCATCCAATTTTGATACTAATTTTTTATGTTGTCGTGCTTTCAATATCACACGTTTAGAAATCGCTGTTTTTTCTATTTTACCTTCTGGTGTTTCTAATTTTGTATGTTTACGACCACCTGATCTATCTGATGTAGCAACAGACTTTCGCGTTTTTTGCTGTAATAGTCGTTTATATTTCATACCATGTTTACCCTTTCGTGAAATATCTTTTGCTGTTTTTACACCCGATCTCGCACTCCGTTGTTTCTGTTCTTTTATTTTTTGTGTAAACTGATCAATTAATGCACTTAAATGTTTTGTTTCTTTGCTAATTCGAACTGATTTTGTTTCACCCAAAATTGTTGTTTTTGGTGCTGTTTTCTCACCATGTCGTTCTAATCGCCCCTTATGACCAGTTTTTCCCGAATGTAATATCGGCATTTGATGGGTACTTTTCCCGGCTTTGATATCAATATGATTTTTTGGTAATTTGGCTATTATACTGGATGCAACCAAAGGACGATTATTGTGAATCGCCGATATTAATTCCCTTCTCGCACGTAAATCTGGTATATGGGTTTTTATATGGGCTATTATTCTTCTCTTCAATAATGGTATTGATTCTAATGATGTCTTGAATTCTTCCTTCTCTCGTGTTGTATGTTTTCTGCCAACTGTTGTTGATGCTGGTTTTATTACGTGATGCATCCGATGTGTGTATCCTTCACGTGCTTTTTGAAATTCTCTTCCATCCGAGTCAATCATTTTTGTTGCGAATCCGGGTTTATGTTTTGCAGTATATAGTCGTCGGAGTGGATGTGATGCATCATGTTCATGTGATGCGTCATATGGTACTTTTCCTTGCTCCCATAAACGTGTCTTCAATCCAGAAACAATAAATGCTGGCGTCACGACAAGACTATCAATGAAGAATGAACTAACTTTTTTAAATGTTTTGTAAAATACCGATTGATTTGCTTTTATTTCACCAGGACCGATTACTTCCGGAACTTGCAATATATCACCACTTGGATGCAATATATGTTTTTGAGTGTCTTCCGCATGAAATCTCCCCAAATCAGCAATTTCTCTTTGTGTGTCTATGATTCGTGGACCAACACCCATTGTTCCTTCTGTGAAATCCATTATTCTGGGTGGTCCGGGATTTCCAACAACATGTGCAGAACTGGCTGGTTCATCAGCATCTGGGTTAATTGCTGGTTCTGGACCACGATATTTCAGTACATTTTTTAAATATTCATGCATCATCCGACCACTGTCAGCCATTTTATAAGAAATAGGAATCTCTTTTTTTAACTGGATATATTAAATCCTCGAAAAAGAATTATATTGTTTGCAGATATTTCTCAAATTTTGTTGATGTTTCCGGGATATTTGCAACCTCATCCGATTCCAATGATGCATATAGTTTTGCCTTATATTCCATTCTTGCATATCTAATATTTGCTGTCCGTTCATCCATTTCCAATATACGCCCCATCACCATTGTAACAAACGTTTCATCCTGTTCCATTATATTTTTGTACAGAAACATAAGTAGTGTTTTATGTTTTAGTGTTTCATCTATATTCTCATCATTCAATGCGTTTTTCACTTTTTGATATTCATTACGGATACCACCAGTGACACCAATCTTGTTTAACTCACGGAAAAACACATCTATTATATAATGATCCAAACGCATCATTTGAAATGAGTTTATCACTGTTGGGTATTCCGGCACTATCAGCCCTTCTGTTAGTTTTTTGAAATCCAATCCAAATATACATCCCAGGAATTTTATGAATCTTATCGGTTTTTTCAATATTTTAGCTAAATCCGTAACCAATGTCCCGGAATATGAATATCGTTCCAACAACTTGGTTGAATCTTTTGGGTCAATCATTGTTATTTTTTCATCAGCTATTTTTATCGGTTCATCATTTGTTTCCTCAATCTTTTTTACTTTTGTGTTTTTATATTTCTCAAAATATAACTCGGTCATAATTGCCCCAAGACCACACTTTGTACATTCTTCGATATCTTCTTTGTAATCATGTGAACCCCCTTCTGGACAATTTAATGTAAAACGTTTTATCACTTCACGTTTTTCTGTCGCAAGCATCAACGAACGTTTAATTTTCATAACATCTATTTGTTTAATTTCACTTTTACGTGTTGATGTTCCCTCTGAATATTTATCAGCAACCATACTTGCCGATCCACCCATTGTTAGTAATTTCTTTCTCGATACGGTTTCACCACTTTTTAGTATCAACTTATTCCATATATGTTTTTTACCGTTTTCTCCATATATATGATACAAATCAACGGTTTCTTTGATGAATGGTTTTTTTCGTTCAGACGGGTTGTACCCAGTCGGATTTCGTCGTTCAATAATTGCAAGTTGTTTTATTTTTTCGGTTAATTTTGTATCAGCAATAATATCAGCAATCAACATAGGTTGTTCCTTAATTTCAATTATCTTTTTTGTTTTTTGTTTTGTTGACTGATATTGGGCTATTATCTTATCAAATACACCTCTTGGTATTTTTGTTGATAGTTTCGATATTTCGGTATCACCGGAAATAACCGCCGGTAGTGGTTTAAATAATTTATATACATGTATTTGTTTACTGGTTATGTTACGGATTAATTGTTCATATGTTATTGGTTCATCCGTTGTTTCCACATAATATTTTATTATTGGATTATAATATATATGATCATATTCATGTGTTTTGTGGGTCAATGTTACGGATTGATGTATTTTTTTCGGCAATAATATTTTTGCTCTTTGTATTACACTTTGTGCACTTTTTTTGTATAATTGACCTACCGATCCGATTAGTTCTTTGATGTTGTATAACACATTTCCGTTTTTTGTCATTACCAATAGATATGCCACAAATACATATTTAGCAATTCGCACAACACGATCCAAGTAATCTTCACGTCTGATAAGTTTATCCAGAAATTTGGTTATAATTGGCTGACAAATAGCAATCATCTCCCGAATAAATCGTGGTTCGTTTATTAAAATTTTAAATGTTGCATATTTTAATCCCTCTTTTGCGGCCTTCCAATATAATATTCTTTCCTCATTTGATAATATGAAATCAACACCCCTTCTTGATATTGAACTATCCTCAGAATATATAATTTCACCACAAATATTACAACCAAAATTCGTAAATCGGGTTCCACTCGAAGTTGTGGTATAAGGCAACATTCGTTCTTTCATGATTTCAAAGGTATCATCCTGATGTTTGATCAATTCGTCGTAATGTGAACATATCAATGGAAATCCACATATTTTGCATTGATGGAACTTATCGGTTTTTTTGTCTTTGAAAAATGTTTTTAAACCCTTCAATGATGTCAATGATAATGTTTCATAAAATTCATTAAGTATTGGTATATGTACACATGTGTTTTCTCGTTGTTGTTTATTACTATTTGTCATGATATCAGCAGTTTCCTTTATTTTCGCTAATTGTGATGGCGAAACCATCGCTTCAAATCTTTTCGGATTTTTTATATGTTTTATTTTGTTGTACTCCGTTTGACCAAATAAAACAAAATATATAAACATATATTTTGAAATCAGTATTTCCGCTGAAATAGAATATCCATGTGTATCCCGAAACTGCATACCACTTAATGTTGGTAATCCCTTAGGGTATTCAGCTTCACATGTTATCGACCGTAAATATTGAGACACGGCGCCAGAATTGATTATTGCCCAAAATATCATTCCATTATTTTCCGGTATATATGGCAACTGAAACCCGCGGAAAAACTGCTGTTCGTCTGATAGTCCCTCATGAATGGTTACTTCTCCATGTTTTTCTATTTCCTCTTTTTTCGTGTAACTTATTTTTTCTGGACACATAATATCGGAGTCAGTCATTTTCTCAAATACACCACCAATCGATTCATCGTGATTACGTATAAATATCAACCATTGCTCCACTTCTTGATATCTTTCCGGATCATCACCAATCATATTAACTCCATCCTTAATCCATATCGGGGGGTCAAGCACAATTGGTTTACCCTTCCATTTAATTTCGGACTCAAATATTAACCCAAGCACATTTACCTGTGCGGTTGTTGTTGCGGTTATAGGTCGTCCTTTAATATCTTGTCCGACAAAGGCGTAATCCGGCATTATTTGTGTATTTATTTTTCTTTTGAAATTTATCATTGGTATAACACCAGTAACATCACTCAACATATTTATCACTCTTTTTATTGTTAGTGCGGTGATAGCATCAGATTCATGTGATGTTGATCGTTTGATCATCCGATTAAGTGCTTGATTTCCATTACGCGAAAGTGTTTTCAATGCAATTTCCTTTACTGCTGGCTGGGTTTTCAGTATAATATCAATGAATTCCATAATGACACAAATTTCCCATCCGTTATTGTTTTATAGTTGTGTTATAAATTTGAATCTTAAAATCCTTTTCTAAAATACACATATTTTGTTGATATTCATTATGTCGAAAAAAACTAAGTCAATCGTTGAAAAATACACCACTTGTCGATCTATAGTTCGACAATCACTTAAAGTGTTAAAAAAACAAATTCAGGAATATGGAACAACCATACCAACCACGAAGAAAAATCAATTTCTAACTGAATTTCTTGATCGAATAAAAAAACACTATAAATTTACAGTCATGACTAAAAATATTGGTAAATCACCATTAATTATTTTACATGCTCCCAGAAATGACACACATCAAGGTAATTATTTTCCAATTGCTGGTCTTGTCTGTGATACGGATTGTTTTAAAATTGTTTCATTTGGACCACCAACATGTATTCGATTACAACTCAAAAAAGATATTTGTGCCTATAAAGTGTTTCGTAAAATAGATGGTGTTACTTTTAGTATGTATTATCACAATAAAAAATGGCAGTTTTCAACAATTAAAACATTTGATGCTGGTTCCATGAGAATGTTTGGCGATACCGATTTTTCCGAACTTATTAAATACGAATTCAGTCGACACGATGTCACATTTAGTGACCATTTATCAAAAAATAAAACATACACATTTGTTCTACAGCATCCGGATTGGAATATAACGACTGAGTCATCACAACTGATTTTTGTACAATCTGTTGATCGGAAAACAGCCAACATCGAATTCTCAGCCGATGCACTTCCGTTTCAATCGCGTTTTAAAATGGGTATCAAATACGATAAGGAAAAAATGACACGACGTTGTGAATACCCACCAACCCATAAATCGAAACATATGGGTTATATTGTATACACAACATCTGGAGAGGTATATATGATGAGATCACAATTTGATTTATTTCTCAATAAAACCATTTATGATAATTGTTCCCCTGGGGTTACAAAAAAATGGTTAACATTGGTAAATCATCTAACACATACAAACAATGAAATGTTTTATTCTGTTTTCGGATGGGCGGGTGATGTTAGAAAAAATATCACTGATGGAATTAATGCGATCATTGATATGATATTTCAGAGTCTAAATCCGGACATCAAAATTACGATCCCCAGTTTTGTTCAAGATCTTTATCTGAAAATTGAACCAGAACTTTGTCCCAAAACATCAAAACCCCATGTGGGCTATACCACTTTATTATCTGTTGGTGAAAAAAATGTTCGGGCGTTGATTGGTGATCAGATACGAGGTTTATCCGATTATTGGTATGTTATATACAGATATATTTTCGATGAAACTGAACCCCTTTACTAAAACAATAACAAAAAAACTTTTTTTTTATTCCCTGTAAAAGATCAACATAACATATTTCATAATGAGTGATTACGAATTTTTCTCCAAACCTAAAACATCATCCCTTGTGGCATCGCCAGCCGATGTTCTAAAAATACGCATGCAATCAAAATGTAAATCAGCAATAAAACCAGCAGGCGTATCCAAAATGGTTAGCATGTATCAAACAAAAATGGATATTGGGTGCGGTGAGATGGACGGTGTACACGCATCTCGTATTGATTTTAAAAAACGATTCATTGAACCATCAACCGCTGTTCGGGCATATCGTAAAATTACCAGTCTTGCGCAACGGGTAGCTGACGAATCAGACACAACACGCACAAAGGCGTTCGATATGGTCGATACATCCGGTATCCATATGGCACACCTATATCGTGCTGGTCGCACTAGATCACTACTACACGCAACACACGGGGCACGTCTCGATTCTTATGGTCTTGGCGGTCGTGCTAATACACTTCATGGTGGTCTACGCCATCATCATGGATCTCGAACAAAAAAAAACCGAATGGAAAGACGTCTACGACAGCATCACGAAAGCGAATTCGCATAAATAATATCATATATTTTGTACATAACATATCTTTTTTTACATAATATTGCAAATACCAACCGCAGAACCACGTGTCGTACGCATCACAGAACATGATTTATGTTTTAATTTTCTGAGATACAAATCAGCATATTCATATTTTCGTTCTGGGTTATCAGCTATTTGTTGTCTAATATCCTTTTCAGTTAATATTTCAATAGATTTACTATCAATCGTTATTATATCACTGATTATTTTTTTGTCTGAATCCAATTTACAGATCCCATATTTCACTTTTTCCGATAAACAAAACATATCACTCATCGGATAAATTATTTCCTTTACAAGACAACGACATCGAACACCTATATCATCAATATAATATGAACAAAATAAATACAAACATTTCAATTGTATCATATTATACTTTTCCGTAATATCTATTTTGTCATCCTTCAATATTAGTTTTTCGTTTTCATAATAACCAACCATCTTATATTTAACATGTGTATCAACCAACACATTCCGTAATAATATTTTTTTATCACCAGTTATACATATGTACCAAAATTCGTCCGACATTTTTTTTATTGAATAATACATTTAATATTCAAACAATTGGCTGATTTTTATTCTAATTCATTTGAAAACAATGGATGCCAAAATAACAATTCACCGAGAAAGAATTATGGGACTTATGTGTCAATATTTGCCGGGTGGTATACCCAATAAAAAAGCGAAATGTAACATATTTGGGTTATCATTTCGCTATTTTTCGGCAGATGAGCGACGGACTGGAGGTAAATGGGAAATTACACTGAACCATAGATATGTACCATGTGAGTTATACAATCCAATAACGGATAAGTTTTACTGTTGTTATGGTCCCAGCTGTTCTCAACCTGGTACCCGGCTACCATGTGCAAAATACCATATATCTACAAATAACACAGAATTGACACTTCAAATTGAAGTATTGTCCATGATTGTTAGTGCACATGTTACCAATTTTCATTTCAATAGAGATGATCTACAAAAATATCCTTTAGTTTATGCAGATTACCCAAACGTACCACATGATATTATAGATTATTACAAAACATCTTTATATTCACCAACTTTGGTTATTTTCGGAAGTATTCGTCTACCGCCAAATGGTAATCATGACGTCGATTATGCCGTTGTTTCTGACGTTCTTGCTGACTGGCGTCGAATCACATATACAAACCCATTAATGCAACCACTTGTATATGATCGTTCATTATCACTTGGAAAAAACATTCGAATTCTTCAATTGAAATATCTCAACAATATTGTATATGATTCCACTATATCAGATATTGATATGTCACATCCATTATCAACTATACTTGATGCGGTATTACCACTAGATGGTTTCGAAACACGCCATTCCTTTACATATCCTCAACCCCATCCTAAGGATATTGTTCGTTATAGAGTATCTCGTGATAGCAGTTGTGGCAGAACATCCCGTGATAGAACATATCCGGATAAAAGCCGTGATAGAACGTATTCGGACAGAAGTCGTGATAGAACACCCCGCGATAGAACATCCCGTGATAGAACATCCCGTGATAGAAGTCGTGATAGAAGTCGTGATAGAACATCCCGTGGCAGAAGTCGTGACAGAAGTCATGACAGAAGTCGTGATAGAAGTCGTGATAGAACATCCCGTGATAGAAGATCCCGTGATAGAAGTCGTGATAGAACATCCCGTGATAGAAGTGACACGGTTAGTTCTTTAACGACGGGTGAGACTCATATGATACATGAATTGTTTCGTGTTTTTGCGGAGCGAAGACCGGAACCAATGCCACCAATGTATATGCCTGGGTATATCCCACCGCCACCGCCAACACCGCCAACATTGCCAGCACCGTCGATGTTTGGGTACCAACAATCAATGTGTATGCCTGGATATCAACCGGCGTTTGATTTAAATAGTACAACATTGACTGATACATCAGAACGATTATAATTAAATATATAAAAATATTTTTTTATGATTAATCGAATAAACAATCATTGATAGTAAAAAATAGCTGTATTAAATGGATCTTCTTCCACGATTAACTGTAACGGAGGTTGTTGACAAAACACAAAAAGAATTACATAATGTGTTGAGAGCACATATTAGACCACTTCATATAAAAATATTGATGAGACTATTTTGTCAGTTGGTGTTATTCGGATTATCATTGACTGCTTTTGTATTAATGTGCATTAATTATGCCGAAATCAACTTTGATGATTTTACGAAAATAATGATAATGATTTGTTCAGGAATATGTTGTATAGCAGTAATTGTATTATACAGACTAAATAGTCAAATACGGCGATACTATAAATATTACACATTATTTAAGTTTGCCGATAAGCGACTCACTTATTTTCATGAAATAAAAAAACTCAAGGATCGAAAAACAAGAATTAAACATATTGTCAATGACCTGAAATATCTACATATTCGCAGTTTACGGCATGTTGAATCCGTCTGGATCACCAATAATTATATTGTATAATCCATATCATATATATTTTTTCCTAAACAATTTAAAGGAAAATATGATAACATAAAAGAAACACAACAAAAAAATAAATATTCGGAAATGAGTTCTCCTCAAGAAATATTCATAACATCTGTAAAACAACTTATTCGTGATACAAAAGGTCGAAAAGCACAACACCTACAAAAAGAACTTTCATATTCGAATTGGCTGATTGGTACATTTATCACACTTATCTTATCCGGTGTTTTACATACCATGGCTAATTCTGCTACAGATCTACGTCGAGAATTATGGGCACATATGATTATGTTGGGTGGTGGATTGACAGTGTTTATTGGTGCGGGTATTGCATGGTGGCTAACACGTAAAGTTGCCGAACATGAACATTTCCGTTATCTATATCACGAATATTATAGTGATTTGGTTATACTCGAAAATGAAGAAGAATGTGACAATCGTGCGTTATCACGTTTAACAGCAAAAATCCAGAAACTAGATGATGAGAGCGAACTAAGTGTTATCAACCCCAAATATATGGATGGATTCGAAACTATTCGTGTCGATGGCACCGAACGACTAAAACGCGACATCGAACGAAAGACTGGTCGAACAATCACCATTGGTGATGTTGTACATAAAGGACCTGAACGTGGCGTCCGAATGAGTGCTGTCGGTCGGGCTAAAGCAGAAGCAAAGGCACGTGAAGACGCATTTGCAGAAGCGGTGGCATTAGAGGCTGAGAGTGGGTTGGCTGCACTCGACTCTGATGATGATTTAGATGATACAGTTTAAGTAACAAAAAATATATATTTTTTTTTATATAGTGATTTATTGCATACTAAAAATGTACATAATAACAAAAAAAACATCAATAAAAAATGGCACAGCCAGTAGTTATAAAAGAGAAATGGCATTTTAGTGGTGATAGGCATCCACCCAAACATGAATGTTTAATGGGTATATGCGGACACGCGAAACAAACCAAAAGACATAAAAGACATAAATGCACCAAGAAATGTTATTATAGTGGTGTCTGCTTACAAGGACGAAAAACCGGTAAACGCCATTGCGATTTGCCATCCAAGCAAAAAAACTACGTATTACGACAAATGTAGGTGGAAAGATGATGCGCCAACCGCTGGATTTTGGACACCTTGGGTTTCTAAATCAGTAATTACTCGCTTGGTACCTCTGACACCAAAAACCAAAGACGTAGATGGTTTAGTATTTTAACCAAAAATAACGAATATGATTTTTTGCTTTTTAATTCCAAACATTAATTTCATTTAAAAAACAGATCATAATGGAGTATATTATTTATTCAATCTTAACACCATCCGAGTCATCCGCCTATGCTATAGTTTTTCCGGAAAAAGATCTATTATGCTGTGGTCCACAAAATTGGTTAAGATGTGTGTCATATTCCGACTACAAAAAATACATTGATTATACCCTAATGGACAAACTACAAAAAGGAATTACTGACGGTGAATCAATAGTGTTAACAAAAACAACCAAAAATGGTACAATATCAAAAAACGCCACAAATGATATCCATGCTGTTGAGTTATTATCATGTTTAATATATGATTATGATCGTATCGTTCGCTTGATTCCGATTATTCCGGAAGCACTCGATGAGGTGACCACATTGGATCATGATATTTTTGCGAAACCAATTATGATTGAAATGATCAAAAATAATGGTAATATTTTCAATAGCACATCATTACGTATTTTATATGCCATGAGTGATGTCGTTGATAGTCATAAAGATACCGATATAGTAGACAGATACGAAGACAAAAAAGCCGGACTCCCGACAAATGATATTATGATTATTGTATATAAAATACCACAAATACCAAAAATAACAAAACGCGTTTTGTTGGATCTAATCGAAAAACTACATAAAAAAGATATAATATATGGTAACATTAGTAAACATAGTATTATTGGTGATAAATTTGACGGATCCATTGGTGGATTAACTGTTCATTCACCAATCTCACACCTTAGTGGTATTATCGAACATACATTTCCGATGTCCATGGCGAAAATGTCTAAAATAACACGAAATGATTTACTAACACTTGCAAAATATGTCGATATATTTAATGCCGGTGAATACCTTAAGGATGTGGATCTCATGAAAAATACCAAACGTGATTTTCAAATAAAATTTGAGGAACTTCAGACAAAAAAAAGATAATCTGATAAATGTTTTTTTTTGAATAGGAATTTTATATTTATAAAAGTCATTATATCAAATAATCATGTCTGACATTGATACGCGATATATACTCAGACTTCATTTCCGATATATATTATTGGCATCAAAATTTGAGTTTGATGAGGCAACCAATATTGCACTTCGATTAGAAGAAATTTGTTATGATAAAGCTAAAAATGATATGCGTGATAGTGAAAAAAGAGAAATAATATATCGTGGTATTTGTCTGCGCGTATGGAGTATTCTTGACCCCCAACGAAAAAACTATTATTTAATATCTGGAATCAAACTTGGAGATATAACCTTGAAGGATGTTGTCTACAAAAATTCCATACTATTAGATATCAGAAATAATAAACTTATAAAACGGGCACAAATTAGAGGTGAAGCTAAAATAGAAAAAAAGGTTTCAACTTATTACCCTTGTCCAAAGTGTAAAGCTAGAGAAGCATTAAAGACAACAAAACAGGTGCGTGCAAGCGACGAAGGAATGACCACTTTCTTGGTTTGTTTGAAATGTGATTATGAATGGCATCGCGATTAACTAGTTTTATCAGACATATCAAAGTCCCACTCAACGCTAATTGTAATATCAACATGATCAAATAACAATATTTGACATGTGTGTTCAAAGGATTTTTTTCCAATTCCTGAAAAATGTATTTCGGTTCCATTAATATATTTCATAACAGAATAAGTGGTATCATCAAAGGTAAACCCTCCTGGTATCGGTGATATTATATCTGCTTTTTTTTTCGTTTTTTCTATTTTTAGATATCTGTATACCCATTCATTGAAATTATTTAATAATGTTGATGTCATATATATGTCATAGCCTTTTAGCTTTAGTGACATGTATATTTCATCTGCTTTAGTTGGATGAAAATATCCATCATCAGTGTAAACCATAGGAAATATCGGTGCCAAACGCATTTGTTCAGACATCGCCTCTTCTGATATACCAATGATATGATCATTTATTTTTGTTGGTATTTGATAACCCAATACCATCTTCTCTTTTCGCTTTTCCATATATTTCGAGGACCATTCAATCACTCCACCATTGAATGATATTAATTTACCACATAGCATATTCATACATGCACTTAATAAATGCTTCTCCCATTCCGGATGTGCATGATTTATTCTATATCTTGGTGATAATATGGGATATTTCTTTTCGGTTAATCGTTTTTTTGTGATCGGTTTTGTCTTTTCTGTTGTTGTCTTTTTTGTTGTTATCTTTTTTTTTGCTGTTTTTGGCATTATCAAATATCAAAATATCAAATACTTATAAGTCATTATGTTTTTGATTTACTATTTCAGTTTTTAATTCTAAAATTGAAGACATATTTATAACATTAAATAAACAGTAATTCGTCTTAATTATGTGCGAGTCGTTTTATCGCATCAAATGCAAAAATATCAAAACATGTGATAAAACATGTGGGGCAATCCAACATAAATTCACACATTTTGAAACACATATTGCTAATCTCTTTCTCATACGCCGAGAAATCAAATGCAGAAAAGGAAAGAAAAAAGGTACAACATATCAATTGTATTCCATATTTCCAACACAAAAAAACGTATTTGAATATCGTAATTCAATAAAGGTCGGTGAAAGATCATTACATGAAGTTATACATGGATTTAGACCACAAAAATTTAAACTGGATATTGATAATATACCAAAATCATGGTCAAAAAAAATATGCGAATACGCAATCGAATATATTGTTTTCGCTATTAAATATGTTATACATAATGTATATGAAGATGCCGTTGGTGATATATCCGTAGTTATATGTGAATCAAAAGGCTTTACCAGTAAACCAAAAAGACGTTACAAATATGGATATCATCTGATAACACAAAATATATCGATTCCAACTGCCGGTGAGGCTCGTCTTATATGTAATGGTGTTGTCAATGTGTTATCAAAACATATCGCTCTTGACGAGTTTTTGACGGAATATAAGTCAAGACATCCATCGGTATCTGGGGGAACATTAATACGAACAACTTTACGATCAATTAATTATAATGATATGATTGATGATGTCCATAATTCCATTCAAAATTTTCGTCTTGTTGGTTGTCATAAAATTGGTGAACCAGATCGCATCAAAACTATTATAACCAAACACAACAAAAAAGACACTTTAATCACATATACAAAAAAAACAATATTGCTTCCACCCGTGTTATCCAGCATATACGGCAAACCAACACCAACCAAAACAATTAGCACATCAGTTATGATTGATGATACTCAAATTGAATCCGCATGTACTACAATTATGACCACAAGTGAACTAAACGCATTTATCTTTAGAGATATACAAGAAAACCCAGATTGTTTTATAGTATCATATGATCGTTTACTTCCAGCGTTTTGTGATATGTGTGCTAGAACACATGAGTGTGATAATTCATTGTGGTTTTTGGTTTCTAAATCTGGAATAGTTACAAAACGTTGTCGGCGTTTTGATATAAAAAATTTATCTAAATAAATTTACATCGGATGTGTAAATCCACCAACCGTCGGTATATAGGTATTTGTATGTTTTTTCTTGTGTGTTGTTACATGTTTCTTATGACTACTATGATGCACTGGTGCGAGACCACCACTTCCTATCCCCGGAATAATACCCGTTCCAGTATGTATTGGTGAAACCTTAGTATGCTGACTATGTCTATGTGCCGTTGATGGTTTTGGCGTGTGATGTCGAGTTGGCTTTCCCCATGTTTTACCTGGAATAAATGTTCCTATCCCCGGAATAATACCCGTTCCAGTATGTATTGGTGAAACCTTAGGATGCTGACTATGTCTATGTGCCGTTGATGGTTTTGGCGTGTGATGTCGAGTTGGCTTTCCCCATGTTTTACCTGGAATAAATGTTCCTTTGCCTATCGGAATTATTGGACCATGCCCGTGCTTCTTATCAATCTTATCGATTATCTTCTTAACTGATGACGGCACGTCTGTTCCCGATTTTTTCTTATCATCCGTCTTTGGCTTATCATCCGTCTTTGGCTTATCATCCGTCTTTGGCTTATCATCCGTCTTTGGCTTATCATCCGTCTTTGGCTTATCATCCGTCTTTGGTGTGTTATCTGTTTTTGGTGTGTTATCTGTTTTTGGTGTGTTATCTGTTTTTGGTGTGTTATCTGTTTTTGGTGTGTTATCTGTTTTTGGTGTGTTATCTGTTTTTGGTGTTTCTGGTGTTTCGGGTATTTCGTCTTTTATAGATTTTGCCAGAACAACTAAGAATACGGCAACTACTAGTAATATCAATGGGTTCATTGTGTTTTTTTTTTATTTCTGTTTTTTGAATATGATACAAAAAAGTTTTGATTTTCAACAATTAATATTCCAATACCGATTTTCTTAGTTGGTCAATATCCAATACATCATCAGCATAATCGGTTTGACCTGATAGATCTATCACAGCACGATCTTTATGTTGTTCACACGCCATTGCGTCTAATGTGTCAAACAACAATCCCTCCACCATTGATTCGATTCCATCGGTTTGGGGTTTATCACCCATTAAATCATCTATTAATTTATCACTTTCCGGTTTATCACCCATTAAATCATCTATTAATTTATCACTTTCCGATTTATCTCCCGTTAAATCATCTATTAATTTATCACTTTCCGATTTATCTCCCGTTAAATCATCACTCACGCACTTTTTTTTTCATCCGATGCCTCCTCGCTTGTGTGTGCTTCTGCCTCTTCCTTGAGTCCAGCCTCCAGTAGTTGGCGCATTCTCGTGGAAAACACAGATAATTCACCTAATTCGTCGGCGCCGAACACACCACGTTTCATACCACCATCAATAATTTTATTAATCAATGTTAAATCATTTGTGGTGAATGCACGGGGATCCTGTGTTGACTCCATATTTTTTGTTTCTGTTTTCGTTTTTGTTTTTTAAGATTGAGGTATTTCTTTAAATTAAAAAAATATATATGATTCTAATTATTGTTATTATACAACACTGGCATCTCGAGTTACCGGTAACACCTCTTCCGGTTCTTCCATAATGGTTGGTAACGTCTCGGTTGGTGCCATTGCCTTTTCACGCATACGTTTGCGTTGTTCGTACATTTCGTCCTCAATCACCATAGTTATTTTGTCGCGCAAAGCGCCAACATCAAGCAATTCTATACCCTGAAGTCCAGGTTCCGCCAAACGCTCAATGATTTTTATGACATGAATCATATCTGGTATAGAAATTTTATTCGGATCGAGTGGTGCATCACGAAGATTACCACCATCGCGAACATATTCCTCGATAGTCATTTTGCATCGTCTAAACAAAACACCAACATCACGTAATTCGTTTGGGTGTAATTTTGTTTTTGTACTACATATTTTGTTTATGATGGCAAGTGCGGTTTGTATATCACTAACACCGAGAGGCTTTAATTCTGCCATTTTTTTAGATTTGTATTGTTTTGCTTTTTTCAATTGTTCGATTTCTTTTTAGATTAAAAATTGAAATGGTAAACATTAAATTAAATACTCGAAGTTATTCTAAAATAATCTTTGAATTACCTAAATTTATCAATTAACAAAATAGTCAATAATGGCTACTAAATCAACCGCAAGTGATCCATTTGCGTATTTAGTCCGACCGGACGTATTTGGAAGACAATTACTTAACCTTGCTACTTTTCAAACAATCCATGCCGAATATGGTTATACATTAGCAGAACGTGTATTGATTGCCAGTTGCAGAGGACTAGCTGATTCGGATGGTCTTCGGAAAAAACCATTACTAAATCAGGATAATACCAAATTACTGTGTTTATATAGTACATCCTGTCACACCTACGTCAAGAAAGGCACAGAAAAGAAAGTATGCGAACGTCATGGTTACACCCACGAAGGTGGTGTTATCACAATGGCTTCATATGCAAACACAAATCTTCATCGGGTTGCAACAAACGCATTCAAGACGAAAGGTCAATCAATTCAACATCTATGCCGATATGGACCAGAATGTACAAAACACACCACAGATACACCTGTTGTGGATGCAGAGGGGTTTGAGGCGGTTTCACCGACGATGTCAAAATGCACGTATGCACACGAAATCAAACCTGGATACCTATCACGTTCCATCCGCGAGAAAGGTGGTGACCTATCGGTTACAGCACGAACGGCACGTGATGTCGCATTTAGCGGTCTACCGTGGCTATTAATCAAGCCATACAACGCATTGCTTCGACGAATGCCGATTGATGTCCAATACAAGATCATTGTTGGTGCATGCTATCGGTCATTCCCGAATGCGCAATTTTCGAAGAGTTCATATACAATTCCAGTTGTCCACAGTGGTGGTAAACAAGTCTGTTGGTTTGGTGACGCATGTCGCTTTAAGTTTGCGGCTGGATCGAAACGCCCATGTACCCGCATTCATTTTACATCACCGCAGGAGTATTATCGGGTTCTTGGTGAAGAATTTTTGCTTCAACATCCATGCTGGTGTGGTGATGATGACGAACTATCACCCAAAGAACACTTCTCTAAGAAACGGGTTGTCAAAAAGCACGCATTCAAGAAACCGGTTGTTGAACCAATCCGCACAATTAATCTTTATGATATTCTTTCTGACTCATCAGCAACCGATGTTGCACATATCGAAAAACCATCCATCAATATTGATGATGGCGTCGATAGTGATGTTGAAGAAATTTCTGCAGACGAATGTGCCATTGATGATGATATCCCGGAGTTAGAGCCACACATCTATATCAGTGAAGAAATTCCCAAGAAAGATTCGCCGGTGGATACACCTGAAGAAGACGAATCTCAAGAAACACCCAAGGAAGACGAATCTGAAGAGACACCCAAGGAAGATAAATCTGAAGATAAATCGGAAGATAAATCGGAAGATAAATCTGAAGATGAGTCCGAGGATGAGTCTGAGGATGAAGATGAGTCTGAAGATGAATCTGAAGATGAGTCTGAAGATGAATCTGAGGATGAGTCTGAGGATGAATAAATAAATAAAAAAAAATATATATGACATTTATATTTTTTTTAGATAAATAATTTTCATTGAATTCGGGCGAGGATATTCTTCGATCGTGAATATACTAAACGACCCAGTTATCATTTTCCGGAGATATTTCAAATCATAATTTTTAGGAATTTTCAAACCGATATATTTGGTTTTCTTTATTCGTTTCCCAATTAATTCACTTATTTCAATTGGGGGTAATAATGCATCGGTCTGTCTCAAATATATTCTCATTTGTTTCAATGATTTATATGTCGGTATATCATGCGCAGAATACATTAATTTAAACTTTTTTGCTGTTTTTTCATCTATAAGCCATGGTGGGTCCAACCAGATTATATCTTGGCTAAGTTTATCATATAAATCTAAGTAATTACGGTTATACACCTTAACTTTTTTTCGTTGTCCTAAGACTTTTAAATTATGTGATAGCATATGAAATCTGGTTTTGTCTAATTCGTTCGCTTTTACGGTACTAAAATATTTAGCGAAAAACCATGTGTTTCCACCAACCGATGCAAATCCATCAGTTATAACAGACTTGGTACTTATGTTGGGTTGTTTTAATAATACTGAACATATATGTTCAGATATGGTTGGATCGGTTACACTATAACTTGCTTCTGTATCATAACGTAATTTTTTAATGACATCTATCGGAAAATAATCATTTAGCAACCATACAAATTTATGTGTTTTTTTCTTTCGATCCATATTTTAGATATCAAAACAATCATTCAAAAAAAAATTGAATTTATCCAATATCTAATTAAGAAGTTCTTTTACTTCTCTTTTAGTTCTCTTTTAGTTGTGTTGCTGAACACGCGAAAAATGTCTGTCAAGCAAGAATGCGGGGAGGGAGAGGAAGGAGTGAAGCACGACGTAGGAGGCTACGTTGATGATGTAATCGCGACGGAGCGCGAGTCCGCGGGTTCGTCCCTATATAGATATGGGTCTTTTCCCGTGTCTACGCGAGGGATCGGTGTCCAACGAGACCTTAGTGTCTTGGTACTCGAACGCGAGAAGGTGCTGAAGAAGAACCTTGTTGCGGTGCACGGGCTTTCGCCCTCGCTGGAGCTTATGGAGTATGTCCTCGAGATTGTGAAAAAGGTGTTCCCGGGCGAAGCCCAGGACGCCTTTGATGCCATCCGAGCTGCAGCAAAGGTTGTATGCGACAACAAAGACGGGGTCACCCAGGTGGCTCTGTATGTTGCGTTCGTGTTTGCAATGCACCACAAGGTCGAGGAGAAGCGGAGGTCTTTTAACGAGTGCCTCTCAGCTATTCGATTTTCGAAGGGGCAGGTGCGGTTCGAGCATGTGCACTCGTGGGTTGACAATCCATATGTAGAGAGAATGCCCCAGAAGAAACGCGTGCGCTGGCTGACCGACCAACAGCGCGCCCGGTTCTCAGCCCTGAAGCAGCTGGTTCGGTTAGTGCTACAGAACAATGGCGACTTCATCGTGCATACCCGCACAACCAAGAAAGGAGGGGGATCCCGAACACGTTTCCAAATGTCGAGCTGGGATCCGACGTCCCGCCGCACACTATCCCTTTCTGAGTTGGGGGAGTTGGTGAACTCGGCTAGCGCAAGCCAACGAGAACACCTTGCTGGTTTCCACGAGGACCCGGCGTGCGTCGCGTGGCGGTTAGCGCGGGATGAAGCGCAAGCGAAGGACGATGCAGTTGCAACGGATGAGGAAGAATCCCCCATCCCGTCTTGGATATCGGATTCCTCTCCACCATCGTCCCCGGAGAAGCCGGAACGCTTTCCTTGGGATCTTTCACCACCATCGTCCCCGGCGTGGAATGATGCGTGTGATCTCGGGGATGAGGTCGAGGACCTCAAGGCTGAGAAGGAGGACCTCAAGGTTGAGGTGGCGTACCTCAAGGCGGAGACGAAGGAGGCCAAGGAGAGGTTCAATTTTGACCTCAGCTGTGATGTCCTCCAGATCAAGGTTGAGAAGGTGAAGCTCGAAGCCGAGAAGGAGTTGTTCCGCAAGGAATTGACGACCCTCGAAGCCGAGAAGGAGAAGTTCGAAGCCGAGAAGGAGTTGTTCCGCAAGGAATTGACGACCCTCGAAGCCGAGAAGGAGAAGTTCGAAGCCGAGAAGGAGTTGTTCCGCAAGGAATTGACGACCCTCGAAGCCGAGAAGGAGAAGTTCGAAGCCGAGAAGGAGTTGTTCCGCAAGGAATTGACGACCCTCGAAGCCGAGAAGGAGACCATCGTTGAAATCCTTGGTGGTGTTATCAAGTCTCTGACTTGATGTCTGTGTTGTGTGATGTGTTGTGTGATGTGTTGTGTGTGGTGTGTAGTGTGAGAGTGCGGGGTTGTATGAGAGTGCTTGTTGTATGAGGCGAACCCATCATTTCGCGCAACCTCTCGAGGTTTGCAGCAGTTGATGCCGGTTTGATAGTACAGTGTGATGTGTATTTTATAACACGCTGACCCCGAATGTGTCGTGTTATAAATATACCGGGTGGCAACCCGTTAAATATCCAGTCAATCTCGGATAATGCAAATATTAATCTATCAATCTTTGATAGATCTATGTGATATTGAAGGTGGTCTCATTAGCCATTGAATATATGTGAGACACATATTAAAAAGCCATTTTGTCTGGATTATCCGGACATTATAGTTTTTTTCGTTATTAAAAAAAAACGGATCTGATGACTACTAAAAAAGGCTAACGCCATTCTGCCGATGACTGTCAACCCTTCCCAGGGATGATCGGTCATCTTCAGAATAAGACGACAGGTTATCCCTGTAATTTATTGTTGGTCACATTCAATTTTTTAGGGTTATAATGCCAATGAATAACTCAGGTTTTTTAATGGTTTTAGTATACTCCATGTTATGAAACCGGTTGAGGTCAAAAATATAATAAATATAGCAACGACAATTAATGTGAAATCATCAAATATTCCTAACATACCATTTAATTTTGAATAACTTTTAATGTTAAATATAAAATAACGAAAACAAAAGCACAATGAGTGAATTATTAGCAAAGTTACTGGACTATGTGCCAAGCACATATGGACAAACCGTTGCTGATACAGCGTGCATGACAGCCATTAAAAACGGCGATATGACATTTATATCAGAAATTTTTCCATATATTCAATCAATTGAAACAATGTTAATCACTGCAATGCAATATGATAAGCTTGAGATATATCGGATGATTCTTGATCAGTCACCTTCATTGTTTTCGAAAAAAGATGAATTTACAATAAAAATGAAATCAATTGCTGGTCACTTATTAAGAGTCCCAACCGACAACGTTGAATTTATTGCATATTTCCAACATATCAGTGGATATGATTCTGGTGATATATTAAAAATAGCAATTGAACACAATAATTTCAATATTGTTCGATATCTAACAATACAAGAAAAAGAACCCATTTGGGAGTCCGAAAAACTTGTGAAATATGAATTAAATAATCGTCAGATTCAATGGTTGTTGAAGATATTACAGCCAACTAGGGATCAAATCTTCGATTTAGGTGTAAAGTTGGATACATCCGTTATCATTCGCTATATCCATCACCAACATGATATTCCATATGAAGAACTATTGCCACTTATTCCTTCCAGTGCAACAAATATCATTAATTTTATCACACATGAACTTGATGATACACCCGACCCCCCAATACCATTTATTGATCCAAGATATCCAAGGGCTGTTGATTGGGGTAATACCATGTCAGTCCGTAGATATCGAACTTGGATCGCTATGCATGGTAGGTCTGAGCCGGTTTCTCATGAAAAAATTGGTATTTACCATATTAGTGACTCCGAAAGTGACTCCGAAAGTGAGCCAGAAAGTGATCCAGAAAGTGATCCAGAAAGTGATCCAGAAAGTGGTGTAATACGATATATTTTATCTGATAGTGAATCGGATGATGGGGATTTCCCAGATCCAGAAACTTCTTCTTCTGATGATGTTCCAATAGACCAACGACATATATTGTTTGGGGAGCCAACCATTGATATTCGTCCAGGTATGTCAGATGAAGATATATTCGCTATGATTGGGAGACCGCCACCAGATCTTGATGTTCGTATACTTGAAGAAATAAAAAAAGGGTGTCGAGATGCCGGTTATACCGGTATTGATCTTTTACCATAAATTAATATCGATATCCACGGATCGGTGGTCTTGTTGTCATAACACGTCTATATTTATTTTTTTTCGTAACCATATGAATAATTATATATAATATTATAACAAGAAGCAAAAGCTGAAGACCACTCATTTTTTTATTTGTTATTTTTGTGGTGCTGGTTTTCGTTGTTGTTCCAGGATCACTTTTTGGATCATCCGCTACAATACCACCCCCCTGGATATCTGTCGTCGCCCCATCATCACCAATCATCGATTTACATTGTTGTACAGCATCAAGATCTACTACCGCGGTACCACTTTTATTCACCTTCAATATTTGTTTGCAGTCAAGAACACTAACCTTATGTGCATCTTTCATTTTTTGAGTGAAATATCCACCAGACGCCCCACAAGGAGTCATCAAGGCAATACTGGAATCGGATATTTTACCGGATAATGGGCTTTTGATGCATTTACATAAATCATCACCGGGATTTACGGAGCAATATTCAGACATTATGTCATCAAACATACCCGAGTGATCCTTGATGGTAAATCTAACATAATTATTATTTTGTATTATATCAATACGTTTTGCTGTATCCATATCATTCAAACTGTTTTTCACTGCTAGTGCCGTTGGATCAATTGCACCTGCCACCGCATAATCAGATCCATCCGCGCCATCACCATAATGTCGACTCAACCATTCTGTTTGGCATATTGGATCTAATATTTTATCACCAACACACGCATGTTTAAACTGATCTCTTGTGCATGAACCTGTTACTGGATGTCCACCATCTTTTGTTGCTAAACATACGGTGTCGCCAATAGTTGTGTCTTTCGGTTTGCTATGATAACAATATTTAGCTGAGACTTTTTTAGTTGCTGGTTTTCGTGTATTTGGTCCTAACAAGTGTGATTCTGTTTTCAAATAATATTTTATACATTCATAGTGTGGTGATTTAGATGATGATTTCCATTCATATGATGTCATCGTTATTCCCGTTTTAAAGCAACACAAAAAAATATTACCACGAATTATCGGTATCTTGGTTGATCATATATCGGCTGGCGATATTGATACACATCCGTACTTCCGCGTTTTCTCATGATTACCCATATCGCCAGAATTATCACCAATAACCAAATTATAGGTGATATTGTTGTTGTTTCTGTTTCTGGGGGTATTACTGCTGGTTGTGTTGATGTTGGTTTCGTTACAGTTGGTTTTGTTATGGTCGGTTTTGTGTCTGTTTTTGTGTCTGTTTTTGTGCTGATGGCACTTTGACATCGTTGTTTCACCGATGCTGAAACATATGCACGATCACCAGCATCGATATCAACATATTGTTTACAATCTATAATCGATACATCTTTTACTTGTTTCATTGCTGCTGTTTTATATCCACCTTCCAGATCACATCCAGTCATTACCGCAAGACCGGCACCATATTTTTCTGTCAATTTATTTTTGATGCATTTACATATAACATCACCAGGGAATATTTTACAATATGCCGTAACCACCTGATCGAATATTGATGACTTCTCACTCATTAATGCTAATCGAATATTGGGCTCGGTCATCGCACGTTTGAATTTATCATGGTCTTTTGATTCCAATATATCCATTAAATATGTATTAAGTAATTGTGCCGTTTCACGTCTCTGCTGTTCCGTTATTTTCGATACATCCAAATTAAATGATTTCGGTACCGTACCATATACTGCGCGAACCCAGCGATGTAAACACCCAGCGGTACCAATATTTTTTGTGTTTAAACAAAATGATTGATAGTCCGGAATTGAACATTTTGTGGTAAATGCTTTTCCAAGATAATTACCTGTTAAATATTTTGTTTTTTTCACATCACTTGCAGTTATTGTACCAGAACATAATCGTTCTGCATAATATCCTCTTGTATATTTTGAATCACCAGATGGTACTGGTTTTCCACGACAATATGTAAAATCAACAGCCTTTTTTTCACCAAATACTCCCTTTGTATGTCTTATACATTCTATTCCTAAATCACTGGTTTTTTTATTTGATGGGTTCCAATAGTACCAATAATATGTCGACATATTTATTATCCGATTTCGTTTTTTAATACAAAATAAATTTTGAATTATCCTATTAATATTTCAAAATATAAGCTATTATCACGTATAATATTTCACACGACATGTATCCACTAACCGCAAAATTCAGCGCTGGAGTAATCGTTTTCGCATTAATCACGGATCAATATGGCAAGACCAATTTATATGTTCTTGTTGTATCCAATCGAACAGTTGTCGCTTCCGGCATCAATTCATCCCCAATTCTGGGTTTCCCAAAAGGCTCCGTTAATGCTGAAGACATCATGAGTTCCGGTTGCGATTGGTCAATCACGCGAACAACATGTGCTATCCGTGAATTGAGTGAAGAAACCGGGGTAACATTAACGTTCGAAGATATTAGCCGGCATAATGTTGGAGAGTTATATGTCGGCGATCGGACATGGAACAAGGAAGAGTATTACTCCATTGTCATCCTGAATACAATGACCACAACAGATGCACGCAAGATATTGTCGGTGCATGATAGTGCAGAAATTGGTGTTTGTGGTTGGGTCCGAGTTGATGAACTTTCAGCGTTTGATGGTGATCGGGGTATGCGAACATTTATTGCCGATCAGGGTAAGTGTATTACCAACCCAACTTTGAGTGCCGTATGTCGGAATGAACTTGGAACAAAAAAGGTGGGTCCGCCACAAATCGGTTCTATTTATCCGTATGCCGTTCCATCAGCCCCAGGATATAGAATCCCATTATGGTTGCTTGGTAAAACACGTGCATCATCACCTCATATCAAGTGTCAACCACATCCGAAGCGTTCGCCGCGATCAAAGCGGTCACCGCGATCAAGACGGTCACCACGATCAAGACGATCAAAGCGTTCACCACGAAGAAAGTTTTTACCACCACGATTTCGTATGACAACGTGAATGAAATAGTCTTGATAAAAAAGATATTAATATTTTATTCAGCTAATTCGATTAGGTCCAGTAGTATATGGAACAATGGTATGCTATTATTAATTTCGATCCATTTTTTCAATATTGGGTCGGAACTATATATTATGTGACTATATATGGATTCTTCTGATGATGCTTTTCGATATTTATATTCAACACCATC
>Ga0233447_1000416_pt1 | contig 49380 bp, 40 predicted proteins | sample SI_124_October20_3_FD_183014 | JGI IMG/M metagenome (GOLD analysis project Ga0233447, IMG submission 183014) | Seawater microbial communities from Saanich Inlet, British Columbia, Canada - SI_124_October2016_135_MG | ecosystem: Environmental > Aquatic > Marine > Inlet | place: Canada: British...
TATCAAAAAGTTTGATAATGACCTATGGGATAAATCAAAAGAAGTTAATGAAATTTCTATTATTGAAAGGTTAAATGAAGAGGAAGGGACTATTGATGAAATTAATATGCTTATCCTTCATGGAGGTAATCAATGACATCGATTCTAGAAATAGTAGATTTGTGCGAACCACTTTTTGTCTATGTTTGCTTTTTAAATAAATGTGGAAGAGAAAAAAAAGATATTTCTTTTATCACAGCTCAAAATAAGATAGATGATTTGCTAACAGAACTACACTCTAATTTAACCCATGGTACCAATAAATGGAGACAGTTTAGTAAAATTGAATTACCTTTGCTATTTTTTATTGATTCTATAATTTGCGAATCAGATGTCTCATTTGCAGAAGAATGGGATAAAAACAGACTAGCTTATAGCCGTGGTGAAATGACTGGAGATAAAAAATTTTTTGACGTGCTTGAAGAATTATTTAACGAATACAGTGTTGATGCAGACAAATGTATAACATTTTTTTATACATGTATTGGGCTTGGGTTTACTGGGATTTATAAAGATAACTCTGAAAAAATAAAATATTACCTAGATAGAATTACCACTAGAATCCCAGGCCTAGATGATGAGAATATACCTCAGATACAAAAAGAAGTTTTTTCTAATGTAGATCATCGCAATTTACAGTCAAAAGATTGGCTAACATTAACGAGAATAGTGGTTATAACTATTATTCTTGTTATAGCTTTTATTTCTTTTAATGTTTTTTTATTTTTCGAAGCTGTAAACCCATTATTTGGTTTATTTGCTCATGTAGACAGTATAGTCCAAGTAATTAAATAATTTCATAGCTTATTGCTTCATTAAACAAAGAAGAAAGAAATATGTTTGCATTATTCACAAAATTAAGGAATCAACTTAGGATTGGAAAGTCTCATGCTAGAGTTGTTGTTAATAGTATAAAAGGTTTAGGCAAAGATGCAAAAAAGATAAAAAAAGCTAGTGGGAAAGTTAATACTAAAAATAGCAAAGAAACTTTACTAAAATTTTTGCCATTACTTTTGATTATAGTTGTTATCTTTTTAAATGTACTAATTTATGTAGCCATACATTATCGCTATATCAACATTATCACAATACGTGATTTTGTTACTCTTGTGCTTATTGAAGTATTGCTCATATTTGTTCTTATTTTAATGCGCATAAGAGTAGTACATAGGAGTAAAAATATTGGTTTAAAACAGGCTAGGAATTATTATAAAGAAATACAAAAATCATGTAAAGGAAACTATGTTAATTTTAGGAAAGTTCCATGTTTTCTTGTGCTTGGAAAGGAAAACTCAGGAAAGAGGACTTTGTTACAAAGTGGAAGATACAAACTAATTAGCAAGGCACCTTCAAACAATAAAATTAACACTTGGTTTTCAAGGAGCTCAGTAGTTATCAGTGCAAATGATTCTTATGTAAGTGGTTCAGATAGCAATTTGGTGTGTAAAGATTTATTATTAATGCTAAGGGTTATGCGGGAGAAGAGCTCGAATCCAATAAGTGCAATGCTTATTACAGTTTCAGCTAGTTCAATACTGGATAATACGGAAGAAAAACTTTATCATTATGGGAAAAGTATCTCGAGATACATATATATGATTCAAAATTTTTTAGGTAGGCGAATTCCTGTCTACTTTTTAATCACAAAATCTGACAAAGTCGTTGGGTTTAATTCTTTTTTTTCTAACCTAGAACAATTTTATAAGAATACTGTCTTTGGCTACACATCGTCACAAAAAAATGACAATATTATTGATGTAAATATTGTTAATGAAGAACTTGATAAAATAGTTTTTAATCTAGAAGATATCAGAAGTAAATCATTAATGAAGATTAAAATTCCTAATGCATTTAAGAAAAGAATGAACTATGTTGACTCGTTTTACCCTTTTACGCACCATATCAAAGATATTCTAGGCAAAATGAAGAATTTGTTAAAGGAAGCTTTTGCTGAATATAGTCACAATAAAATGACTTTCCCTTTTAGAGGTTTGTATTTTGTATCAAACAAAAAATTTGAGCCCAACAATCTCCATCAGGCAGAAAGTTCTTCTGATAAACAAATGATATCGAACAATTCTGAAAAAAATGAGTCTGTAAAAAGAACATCTTTTGAGGAAGGTAGTTGGTTTTTGACTGACTTGATTGAAAAAATAATTTGTAGTGAATCCAAAACAGTTACTCCCATTTCAAGTGAATTCTATAAAAAACGCATAGTGAAAAGAATTGTTTTACTGTGTGTTTTAGTTGTCTTTTCACTTGTATCATATCTTACGTATGATGCATATTTTAAGCTAAAAGCACAAATAGATATCAAATATAATTTATGGAAGATAACAGAAAATAAGAAAAATTGGTCTTACGGCAGTTTTTTACCTGTAGCTGCATTTAAGTTATATAATGAAGAAAAAAAGAAAGCAAAAAAGGCTGAAATAAAAATACCGAGTAAAGAGATTCATATTGCTTCTCCTATTAAGTTTAGTGACGAAATGTCTGTATACGATTACATTTGTAAATCGTTTAAACTAGATTCAAAAACAATATATAATTTAGTTGATTTTAAGACTAATCAATATATCCCAAAAACTAAAGCTGAACGGGAACTTGAAGCAATTCAAATAACGTATATAATCAATTTTATGTTTCCGTTATATAACCATTATGACTTATGGAAAATAGCAAAAAAGAAAAGTGAGCGGAGTCAACGCATAGTTTCGTCTGCTGAAAAATTAAAAAAGAAGGGTAAAACTCAAAAAACGTTAGGCTATACTAGTACTAAAACTAAAACCAATATGACAGATGATAAAGTCTACTTGGAACCTTGTGTTAAACTCAGTGACGGAATGTCCGTATATGAGTTTATTCGTAAGTTATTTATACTAAATTCACAAAAAACTGACTATCCTATGTTTTTTAAACCTTACAAATACTTTTATTCAACAAATATAGATAGACGTGAACTCCAAGCAACAAGTGTATTATTTATGACAAGTTTTGTTTATCCATTGTTTGATATTACTCTTGACACAATTTTAAAAGCAAACAGTGTCAAATGGAATAAGACGACTTGTAACGCGATTTGGGTGATTATGAAGCTTTTAGGGTATGTAAACCTTCATGCGAATAAAAAAACAATATTTTTTAATCATCTAGCAATAAATGGACCCTCTTGTGCTATGGGGAACATAATAGATTTTATATGCCTATATAATAATACAAGCGGCACTTATGATTTAGATAAAATTCATAAACAAACAGATGGGATACTTGCACATCAATTTAAAGTGCAAGCTCTTTATGATGAGGATAAATGGGATGACACATTTAAGTTTAGCAAACATCTTGAGCATAGTTTTAATATTACCAGCGTGCTCGAGCTAGAATATATTCTTGTTAATGAAATAAAAAACCTTTTGGCTTTTCCACTTAGAGATGATGGTAATCCCAATGTGTTTTTGACATATGACGATTTTTTAAGGGCAAGCAAACTTCTTGATGTTATTAATCCTTCGGACAAAGTAAACACAAAAAACAAAGAAATTGAAAAATTATCAAGTTCTGCGGATTTACAAAAAACTGTAGATTTAGTTAATGCTACAAATTCAGAAAAAGCAGTATTATATGCAAGTTTAGACAAATGGTTACTGGATGTTAAACAACTTTCTAATGATATAATTTATTACGATTATTATAATTCAGTGGACAATCTCTACCTCGCAGACAATAAGGAAACTCAGTTAATTGTAGATAAGTCAAACATGAAAAATGCTTCCGATATTTTTGTTAAAATAAAATATGTTACTGAAGGTTCTACTCCCTACTCGAAAAGTGTAATTACCAGATCTCCTAAAGATCAGTTCCTTGGGACTATACAAAACGATACATCATATCCACAGATAATTTATTTTTATGAAACATATCGTGAGATGAATGAAAAAGAGAAAAATTTAGTAATGTGTAAACTAGCATTGCCTGATTATTGGACAACATTAAATTTTTTATTTAAAGGTCCTGTTGTTCGTCCACTTAAATATGATTACGAGGCTTGGGCTACATGGGATATAGCTGAACACATTGCGGGTAATCAATGGAGAACCAACATTATAATAAGTAGAGGTGATGCTACAAAATACTGTTTAGTTCTCATCTTTACATTAAACTATAATATTGCAAAATCTCAACTTGCATTATGTGGCTTAAATATTGCTGATCCTCCTTATACTCCCAGCAACCGAGTTGGGCTAGAGGTAAGCTCAAAAAATAACAATGTGATGAAAGACAGCAAAACTAGCTCAGATACAGATAAAAATAGTTCTAAACAGAATGATGAGTCACGCCCGGAGGAGAACAAAAACTAGATAATTTATAGCTCAAAAAATACAAAGACATAACATTTTGCAAGAAAAGAGTAATTGATATTACGGTTTATAAAAAACTCTAAACCAAATCAAAAAGGAGCAATTATGACAAAAAGTAGCAGCCAGAAGTTTATTGGAAGGAATCGTCCACCGAGAGTGCAGATTGAATATGATGTAGAGTTGTATGGCTCTAAAAAAAAGGTAGAGCTTCCTTTTGTTATGGGGGTTATGTCTGACCTGTCTGGAGAATCCAAAGTTGAGAAAGGAAAAATCGCAGATCGGAAATTTTTGAAGGTTGATATAGATAACTTTGATGATCGTATGAAAGCCATTAAACCTGGTGTGAACTTTCGCGTACCTAATACGCTGACAGGCGAAGGAGAATTAAGTGTTGATCTTGATTTTGAAAGCATGGAAGATTTTGGCCCTGGTAAAGTCGCACAAAAAGTAGATGCCCTAAATAAGCTGATGAAGGCCAGAAAAGAGTTGTCCAACCTTATGTCTTATATGGATGGAAAAACAGATGCAGAGGACCTAATAGCAAAAGTCCTTCAGGATCCTGGGCTATTAGCAAGTTTATCTGCTGCACCTAAACCTACGGAAAAAGCTGATAAAGATAACAAGTAAACATGATCTAAGGAACATACAAAATGACAGAAACAACTAAATTAAATCAGAAAGTTGAGTCCGTCAATTTCAATGAACTTGACGCACTCTTGGAAAAAAGCTTTAAACCTAAATCTGAAGAGTCAAGTAACGCTATTAATAATGCAGTTAAATCTTTAGCACAAATAGCTTTGGAAGAGACAGATCTAATATCTGAAGGCGCTATTGACACCATAGAAGCTTTAATTGCCTCAATTGATAGAAAATTGACAGAACAAACAAACCTTATTATTCATAATGAAAAGTTTAAAGAACTTGAAGGTAGATGGAGAGGTTTTCATCATCTAGTTACGAATACAGAAACAGATGAATCTCTTAAAATAAGAGTGCTCAATATTAGTAAAAATGAAGTAGGGAAACAATTAAAGAAATTTAAAGGAACTGCATGGGATCAAAGTCCTTTATTTAAGAAAATATATGAGGAAGAATTTGGCACAGCTGGAGGCGAACCATATGGATGTTTAGTGGGTGATTATTCGTTTAGTCATAGGGCTCCTGATATAGCATGGTTGCAAGGAATGCAGCAAATTGCAGCTGCGGCACATGCGCCGTTTATTGCGTCAGCTAGCCCTGAACTTTTTAATATGGATAACTGGCAAGAACTCAGTAATCCAAGAGATCTAGCTAAAATATTTCAATCTCCGGAGTATGCAGCGTGGAGATCACTAAGGGAGCAGGAAGATTCAAAGTATATTGGCCTCACAATGCCTAGAACTTTAGCAAGACTTCCCTACAATCAAAAAGATAACCCCGTTGAAGAGTTCTCATTTGAAGAAAATACAGATGGAACACCTGATGATATTTTTGTATGGGCTAATGGAGCCTATTCAATGGCTGTTAATATTAATAAATCATTCAAACTTTATGGTTGGTGTTCGAGTATTAGAGGCGTAGAAAATGGTGGAATGGTTGAAAACCTGCCATGCTATACTTTTAAAACAGATGATGGCGGTGTGGATATGAGATGTCCAGCTGAGGTATCGATTACGGATCGCAGAGAAGCAGAACTTTCTGCGGCCGGGATGTTGCCCCTAATTCATTGGAAAAATACTGATTATGCAGTTTTTATCGGCGCACAATCGCTATATCTGCCGGGAGTATATGAAGATCCGGATGCTACTGCTAACGCAAACCTTTCAGGTAGATTGCCATATATGTTTGCAATGTGTAGATTTGCACATTATTTAAAATGTATGGTTAGGGATAAAATAGGAAGTTTTATGACCAAATCTGATATGGCACGTTATCTTAACAATTGGATAGTACGATATGTAATAAATAATCCTACAGCCTCGGCTAGAATAAAATCTAAGTATCCTCTAGCTGCAGCAAAAGTAAGCGTGACAGAAGATGAAAGTAATCCTGGATATTATAGGGCTATATTTTATCTTAAACCACACTTTCAACTGGAAGGGTTGTCCGTATCATTGCGATTAGTTTCAAAACTTCCTTCAGAAAAAGGTAGTTGAAAATCTAATAATTCAGTTATGACCAGATAAAAGATATGCATTGAATTAAATTGTTGCTCGAGCAAAGCAACAGACTAGTAAACAAACAAAAAAATGGAGATTTATTATGGCTGATCAGAATAGTGAACCTCAAGATAACTTTATAGAAATGTTAAGCGGAGAGACTTTTTACGGAGAGTTCAAAGATATTAGGGTTGCTTTTTCATTTGCCGGAGCGCCAAGTACAGAAGGGGAAGAGCAGCACAAGCATACTCTTGAGAATATAGAGGAAGATGTAATGTGCAAAGGGGCTTATATTCCATTCAAGCAGGCTGATAATAGAGCTCCGTCATCAGGATCAAAGTTTTTTCAAAAGGTGGTTGTAAAAAGAACTGAAATCCTGGCAACAAAAGACTGGATGATTCTTGGTGGACAAGGTTATTCTGCAGAGAATAAGGGGAAACTTGCAATAGCAGCTTATGGTTTGTTTACAGGTGGGGAGTTTAAGGAGATGGGAAGGTGGGAATGCGAAGATGCATGTCCCACAAAATATGATCCAGTAACTGGCGACATTTTCTTTTTATGTACTGGAGCGATACTTTGGGTCGCTAAATGCAACACCAATACAGGGGATGATACCAAACAGGATTGGGCTTTAGATTGGAATAATGCTACACTAGGTGCAGGAGGAGACGGAGGATAAAAAATTGTTATTCGAGTACTAGCCTTATTTTGCAGGGAAGTTTTTTGCCGAGCAAATTTAGTACTCGAATAACTATAAAAGCTTGGAGATACAATGAAAGATACACCGATAATCCCTTGTTTCTTAGATAGATTTAATGTCCGTAGATATACTATGACGCCTGAAAACTATAAAAGAACTGTGCTAAGGGATATTTCTTTCCTCTTAAATGCTTTCTCTCATTTAACTCATGATGATATGGAAGGTATAGATTGCGAGCGTGTTAAATCTTCTGTATTAGCTTATGGTTTAACTTCATTTGCAGGTCAGGAGAGAGGACAGATGAAGCAGAGTATTGTCGATGAAATAAAAAATGCACTTTATATGTTTGAGCCTAGATTAGAAAAAGAAAGTATCAATGTAACTGAAGTAAAGAAAGGTGCCTCGAGTGAAATTTTCATAAAGATATCTGGAAAGCTGTTTAAGGCGCTATTGGCTGAACAAGTTGATTTAACATTGTCTTTTGATGTGGACACAGGACATTCAGCAATTAAAAAATAAAGTTTTAAGTAGAGGCTATATCTATGTATAAAGAATTAGAAGGCTTACTAGAACCGGTTTCATTAGACGATGTTTGTGGTTCTAATCTAGAAGAGACTGATGAATTGTATAACCTGGAGCTACTTGCTAAAGGGAAAGACGAAACGCAGTTTTCAGAGGCAGAGCCTCCTGATTGGAAACAAATAGTACAGCAATCTAAGGATTTGTTTTCAAAAAGTAAAGATTTATGGGTTGCATATCATTTAATAACAGGATTGTTTGCCACAAAAGGGTTTGATGGTTTAGCTAATGGACTCGAATTTCTGCATAGTCTTTTAGATAAATACTGGAATAGTATTTATCCATTGATTGATGAGGAAGATGATGATAATATTTACTCATTTAGATTAAACCCTATACAGGCCCTTTTTAGTCTCAGAGGAAATCTGTATAGTCTAATTTCTAATACATGCTTAACCAAGTCCAAATTTTTTGACAATCATCAACTGAATGAGATAATTAAATCTAAATCGAACAATAATAAAGATGGCAAGGTTACTGATTTTTTAAATGCGATAAAAGATACTCCTGATGAAGAAGTTGAAACAATAAAAAACCAGTTTTCACAAATATTAGCTATTTCTAATGATATTTATAAATTTATAACTGATAAAACAGAAGCAGAAAATAACATAATAGATAAAAAAACTTTTGATCATATATTAACAGAAATTCATTCATTGATAAATGAAGCTAAAGACAATAAAGGCGAAATAATTGAAACTGCTGAAGCTGTCGAAGCTGTCGAAGGTGCCGATGTCAATAGAAAGGCTAAAACTAAAAATATAGCAGTTTCCTTAGATAATTTACAGATAACTGACAGAGCGGATATAAAAAGAATGTTTAAGGTTATATGTGAATGGTATAAAACAAATGAACCGGCTAGTCCTGTGTCAATGTTTGTAAAGCGTGCTGAATCATTAATTGATAAGGGGTTTGCTGAAATAATAAGTGATATAGCCAGCAACTCTGTAACACAAATTAACACACTATTTGGGGAAAGTATTACTGGGATTTCAGAGAATGATATTACTGATAGTGATATTAATCCTGATAGTAATATTGATTCCGATAATAAAGCACATTGACTGCAGCTATAAAAACTCTAAGATTAGGCATACTTCCTAAGTCAAAAAACAAAAAACGTTGATAATAATCTTATGAAAAACATTTTTTTAAATTACTACAACAATGAACTTTACTATTTGAGAGAGATGGCGGAAGAATTTGCCAAGGATAATCCCCAGATCGCGCAGCAGCTGAGCCTCGCTGGATTTACATGTGCCGATCCATATATTGAACGTCTTCTTGAAGGGTTTGCCTATTTAGCTGCGAGGGTACATTATCAGCTTGACTCTGAATTTTCAAAATTCACTCAGGCTTTGATTAATAATATATATCCTGACTACTTAATGCCATTTCCATCTGTTGCCATTGTGCAGTTTATGCCTGATTTTAATGATAATGATATACTAAAAGGAGTAACAATTCCAAGGCATACATCATTAAAGACCCTTTACAGAAGTACTGCTGGCACCCCATGTAATTTTACTACAGCGAATAAAGTAACCCTATGGCCTATAAAAATAAATACAGCATCATATACAACCGAAGGGATATATACAGCTTACTCTCTCGGAATAAACAAACCTCCTAAAGCAAGTTTGTCTTTAAAATTAACAACAGAAAAAGGTATAAAATTTAGACAGTTGGATGCAGATCATTTAGATTTTTATTTGTGTGGAGCCAGCATGAAAGTGTTGATGGATCTTTATGAGCAGATCTTTACAGATTTATTAGCTGTAGTAGTTGAGTTCAAAGATAAAAATGGGAATAAGTGTCGTATAAAGCTTAAAGATGTAGAAAAGCAGGTGCAACCTCTAGGTTTTGAGGAGGAACAATCTCTTTTGCCAGTTAATTTGAGAAATTATCAGGAATATAGGTTGTTGAAAGAATATTTCGTATTCCCACAAAAATTTTTATTTTTCAGGCTTCTAAAACTACAAGATGCATTTAAGCAGGTTGATTCGGATAGTTTAGAAGTTATTTTCGTAATGAAAAATGAAAACCTTTTGCTGGAAACAAGCATAAGCGGGAAAAACTTTTCCTTGCACTCTACTCCAGTTATTAATATGTTTGAAAAAAGATTAGATAGACTACCCATATCAGATCGCAAAGTTGAATATCAGGTTAATGCTGACAACAGTAAATTACATGATTATGAAATTTTGCAGATCAATAAAATTGAAGCATATAATAACAAAAATGATAATACTCTATTATTTAAACCATTTTATCAAGTATCAGAGTATGACAATAAAAAAAGCTTATATTACAGCATAAATAGAAGACTAATTCAGGAAGATGAAAACCACAAATTAGGCACAGATACCTATATATCACTTCTAGATATCCATTCTCTTTATTACAATAAAATAGTTTCTGAGCTAGCTATCACAGCTTTATGCAGTAATAGGGCTGTCCCATCAGATATCCCTATTAATACGTCGGCAAAGACAGATTTTTTCATGAGTTCACAGTTTCCAATAAAAGCAGTAAAATTTGTTGAGCAGCCCACTAAACCAAATTATACATATCTGAATTCTGTATCGGATTGGACGATAGTAAATCATCTAAAAGTAAGTTATAAAAACATTCTGGATAAAGAGCCACATGAAAACACTGAAATCCTTCAAGAACTTCTAAAGCTTTATGCATGTAGCGACAAACTTCAAGATAGAAAGCAAATCAAAGGTCTTACTGATGTAAAAGTTGAAAAGGGCATTATGCGTATTGAAGCTAAAGATGGAGTATCTTTTGGTTCTGGTTTGAATGTTAAATTAGAGTTTAATGAAAATCAATACGGTGATTCAGGCTTTTTTATTTTATCTCATATTTTACATAAGGTCATAAGCTGCAGTACTCCAGTGAACACTGTTTTGAAAACCAAAATTTTTTCTAATCAACGTGGTGAAATTAAAAAATGGAAGACATCCCCTATTTAAGTACTATCAGTTTTATTAATTCTCATATCAAGAGTTATGAGTTTTTTCAAGCTGTTAGGATTATTGAAAATATCCTGGGAGACAACCCGCCAATAGGTACTCAATTTCATCTTAAATTTGATTTAGTCAAGTTTAATCAAAATCCAGGGTTGAAATATTTTACGTCTGATATAAACAGGTGCAGGATAAATAAAAAAAAGGAAAAAATTGAAGTAATTACAAATTTTGTAGGCCTCTTGGGAACTAATGGAGTAATGCCTTACTTTTTAACAGAACATATCCTTGAACAATTAAGAAATAAAAATCTTGCCCTTCTAGACTTCCTTAATATTTTCCATCATAGAATGATTTCTTTTTTATATCGTGCATGGGCCATTAATAACCAGATTGTTAGCTATGAAAAAGGTAAATATGACTATTTTTCTTCATACCTATGTTCTCTTACTGGACATAACTATAAACTTCATAACGCGAGTTCGTCGCTCCATTATAATTTTAAACTATATTTTGCTGGACATTTTATTCAAGCGGCTGCAAGTGAGGAAGTAATAGAATCAATTATAAGGGAATACTTTAATATTCCTGCTTCTGTAGAGCCTTTTGTGACACAATGGCTGGAATTGCCCGAGGATTCTTTACTTGAATTAGGGCTTTCTGAAGAAACCGGCATAATAGGTAGAAACACTTTTATGGGTGATAAGGTGTGGAATTGTACTTCTAAGTTTAGAGTTGTCCTTGGTCCTATGTCAGCTGAAAGATATAATAGTTTGCTTCCTGGCACAAAATCGTTTACTCAACTTAAAGAAATCATTAAGCTCATTTCACCTGTTGAACTTCAGTATGATCTCCAATTCATAATTGAAGCTGATGAGGTGCCTTTTATTGACGGTTCATTCCCTTCGCAACTCGGATATAATTCATGGTTGCTAACAGAAAAACCTAAAAACAATCAGAAGAATTTTTATATTAAAAATTTATAAAGATTGATGAAACATTCATTTTTAACAAAGTTACTAATATATATATTGTTTGTTTTTATTATTGCCGTTTTGGGTGCGGGCATAATGAAAACAAGCTGTTCTTCTGTGTATTTACTTTTTCAGAATATAGAATTCCTTGATGCAATTTGGTTTAGCTTGAAAACGTCCTTAATAGCAACATTCCTCTCTTTTATAGTTGGTGTTCCTTCGGGTCTTTTTTTAGCAAGAAACAAGGGACTTTTTATTGGGCTACTAGATGCTGTTTTTGATATACCGATGATAGTTCCACCTCTCGTTGTTGGTGTTTTTTTACTTACTTTTTTTAACATCCCTGCTATAAAACAATTATATTCATTTATTTTTACAATGCCAGGAGCCGTTATCGCACAGTTTTTTGTAGCTGTGCCGTTGACAATAAAATCTTCTAAAAATGCTTTTGAATTAGTATCACCGGCATATGAAATAGTCGCGATGACTTTGGGGAGTAAACCCTTTAAATCATTCTATGATACAACCTTTAAAATAGCTTTTTCTGGTATCCTTTCTGGGGTAATTCTTACTTGGTTGAGATGTATGGGGGAATTTGGTGCTACTCTAATGGTAGGTGGTGGTATCCCTTTTAAAACAGAGAATGTCCCAATTAATATCTATTTAAATATGACCAGTGGAGATTTTGAAACTGGTATAGCTGCTAGTGTTGTTTCAATTGTTATTGCATTTATATGCATTATACTTATAAAAACTATCTTATATTTAAACCAAAGAAGGAAAACATGATAGAAATAGAAAGCAGACTGAAAAGAGATATCATTGAAAATTGTATTAACACTGATGGTAAATTGAAATTAACTTGCTCTGCAGCATTTCAAATAGCAGAAAAGCAGGGCGTTAATCTTTTGGATATTACGAAGATTTGCAATAGGCACAGTATCAAAGTTTGTAAATGCCAGCTTGGATGTTTTAAGTAGCGTCTATGTTAGAAGTAATTATTTAATTGTTGATTTAGCAAACCTTTGAATATTTTGGCTTATCTTCGACAGTTTGAAGGCTGCAGTTGTTTACAATCAATAACTGAAATAAGGGCATGTGCCCTTATTTAATATCTGCTGCATTTTTAGTCCAATACCAGCTTGGAAACATTACACTGAAAAACAGCAAAACTAAAACGAGCGGCCAACTGAAAACAAAATTAAGAAACTTCTCATACATTGTGGTTCGTTAACAGTATCTTGTAATACTTAAATTATAAGATATTTTAACTGCTATGTAAATATCAGGATTAGTATTAGTTTAACAATTTTAAGCAGCACTGAAATTATTTGCTAATTATTAATGATTATTACGGCTAAACAAATATAACGTTTAAACCCAGATTTTTTTATATGTTTACAGGACTAATAGAAACAATTGGAATATTAAAAAACAGGGAACTTAAAGGCGAAGAAGGTGTTCTAGAAGTATTGCCTTTAAAACCTTTCTACGACCTAGAATTTGGTGAGAGTATTGCTGTAAATGGGACATGTTTAACCTTTGCTTCTTTTTCTGCCAATGATGGTAAAATTTTAACTTTTAACGTGTTGTCTGAGTCATTTAAGAGGAGTAATCTAGGATCTGTAAAGATAGGAAGTAAAGTCAATCTGGAACGTGCTGTTGCTGTTGGTGATCGCTTAGGTGGCCATATGGTGCAAGGGCATGTGGATGCTGTAGGTAAAGTTCTTGAATGGGAAAAAGCAGGGAGGGATAGGATTTTGAAGATAGATTATCCTGAAGAGCTAAATTCCTATTTTATAGAGAAAGGGAGTATAGCATTGGATGGGGTTTCATTAACTATAGTGGATTTAGATGATCTATCATTGAGTGTCCATTTAATACCTACAACGCTTGATGAGACCTGTCTTGGCAATAAAAATGTCGGTGATTTTATAAATATTGAAACAGATGTTATTGGGAAATATGTTCATAAGTTCTTAGCTAAAAAAAGCAAGAACATCTCAAGTGTTTCTATGTCATCACTATTTGAAGCGGGGTGGTAGAGATAAGAGCATCTGCTTTTTACACAAGAGCCAATCAGGTTTTAGTGTTTTCTAGTTGAACTATCCATTGAAATATAAAGATATAGATATAGGTTGAAAACTTTATTAGCATATCCCAAAATTAATAAATAATAAGAAGGAAATATTATGACAACTATATTTGATGTATGTGCAAGAGAAATTTTAGATTCAAGAGGAAACCCTACAGTTGAGGTTGATGTTGTATTGGATTCAGGTGTTACTGGGAGAGCAGCAGTCCCTTCCGGTGCATCAACAGGGGAACATGAAGCAGTAGAATTACGGGATGGTGACAAATCACGTTTTCTTGGGAAAGGTGTTTTAAAAGCTGTGGAAAATGTTAATGAAAAAATCTTCCCCGAAATCGAAGGGATGAATGCTCTTGATCAGGTTGCTATAGATCAAGCTATGATAGAACTTGACGGAACAAAAAATAAAGGTAACCTTGGAGCAAATGCTATCTTGGGTGTGTCTTTGGCGGTAGCAAAAGCAGCAGCAAATGTGCTCGAAATTCCCTTTTACAGATATATTGGCGGAGTAAATTCCAAATGTCTTCCTGTCCCAATGATGAATATTATTAACGGTGGTGCACATTCTGATGCTCCTATTGACTTCCAAGAATTTATGATTAGACCTGTAGGTGCCTCGTCTTTTCAGGAAGGATTGCGTATAGGGACAGAAGTTTTTCACGCCCTAAAAGACGTTCTTCATAGTCGCGGCTTGAATACAGCTGTTGGCGATGAAGGAGGGTTTGCTCCAAATTTAGACGGTGTTGAAGACGCTTTGAATGTCATTGTAGAAGCTATCAAGAAAGCGGGCTACAAGCCTGGTAGAAAAGCTGAGGGTGGTGATGTTTCTATTGCTTTGGATGCTGCTGCTAGTGAATTTTTCAAAGACGGTGTCTATGACTTTAAAAAACAGGGAAAGGGTGTAAAAAAGACATCTGAAGAAATGGCTGATTACTTTGCAGAACTGGTAGCTAAATATCCTATTGACTCTATAGAAGACGGAATGGACGAAAACGATTGGGCTGGTTGGAAAGTGTTAACTGAAAAAATAGGTGATAAGTGCCAGCTTGTAGGTGATGACCTGTTTGTGACTAATGTTGATTATTTAGCAAAGGGAATTAAAGAAGGCTGCGCGAACGCTATTCTGATTAAAGTTAATCAAATAGGTACACTTACCGAAACGCTCGATGCAATAGAAATGGCCCACAGGGCTGGATGGAATACTATTATCAGTCATAGGTCTGGAGAAACAGAAGACACTACTATTGCCGATGTTGCTGTGGCGACGAATGCCGGCCAGATAAAAACAGGCTCTGCAAGTAGGACTGACCGTATATGTAAGTATAATCAGCTTCTTCGCATTGAGGAAACACTATGCGATACGGCTGTGTATGGATAATAGAACTTCAGGTTAACATTTGAAAGTTTTGTCTGAAAATCACGTGCTTCTATTAGCGAACTAAGTAGGCTAGATGCAAAAGTCTATCATCTAAGCTTTTGACTTCAAAAGAAATATAAATTATACACAATTATGTTAGCAAAAAGAATAATACCATGCCTTGATGTAACTGAAGGGCGTGTTGTAAAGGGCATAAATTTTGTTGACTTAATTGATGCTGGAGATCCTGTAGAGGCGGCTGTGGAATATAATCGGCAAGGAGCCGACGAATTGGTTTTTCTTGATATTACAGCAACAAGTGATGGAAGAAAAACTATGGTTGAAGTTATAAAAAAAACAGCAGAAAAAGTGTTTATTCCTCTCACGGTTGGTGGTGGGATTAAGTCTGTAGACGATATGAGAACTATGTTGAATTCAGGCGCAGATAAAATATCTATCAACAGTGCGGCTATCAAAAATCCAGATATTATCCGGCAGGGTGCTGAACGTTTCGGAAGTCAGTGTGTTGTTCTTGCGATTGATGCTAAAAGAAATGAACTAAATTCTAAAAAATGGGAAGTCTATACGCACGGAGGAAGAAAAGGTACCGGTATTGATGTATTAAAATGGGCTAAGCAAGGGGTAAAATTAGGAGCAGGCGAAATTCTCTTAACCAGTATGGACAGGGATGGGACAAAAAATGGATATGATATAGAACTTACGAAAATAATTTCTGAAAACGTTCCAATTCCTGTTATAGCTTCTGGTGGAGCGGGAAAGCTTGATCATTTATATGAGGTTTTGACTAAGGGGAAAGCTGATGCGGTATTGGCAGCGAGCATCTTCCACTTCAATGCGTATACTGTTCCGGAAGTAAAGCAGTACCTATCTAAATATGGTATTATTACCAGAATAAAGAAATAGAAGACTATGGAGCCACATAACAATAAAATATTAAAAACACCACTTAAATCATTACTTTTTTTTGTTCTTAAAATTGTAGTTGCCGTCGGTATTATTTATTGGCTTGTATATAACAATTATAATAGTTTTATAAAAGTTCTACATAATATTGACGTTTTTTGGCTTATTGGTGCAGGTGTTCTCTACCTAATTCTAACGTTGGCTAGTGCTTTAAGGTGGTTCATGCTACTTAAATTATTAAAAGTTAATGTTAGCTATTATGAAGCATTTTCTTTAACGATGCAAGGGTTTTTCTTTTCTCTTGTTATTCCAGGAGGATCATTGGGAGGAGATTTAGTAAAAACAGGTTTCCTGTTATCAAGAACGCCTAAAGGGAGAAAGTTAGAAGCTACTTCTACTGTCTTTATGGATAGGTTCCTTGGAATGTTTGGACAGTTTTCTATTGGCATAATAATGGCAATATTGTGTATCCCTTTAATAATAAAAATGGACAATCTAACTAAAATTACTACATTGTTTTTAATATTATTAAGCCTATTAGGAATAATATTGGGACTGGCAATATTGCTTCATAAGAAATTAGAAAAAATCAAGTTGTTCGCATGGACTATTGATGTTGTCGATAAATATACAAAAGGATTTATTTCTAGAATAATAGAAATTCTTGACATATATGGAACTTCTCAAAAAACTCTTCTCAAATGTATATTTGTTGGAGCATTTTTTATTCAGATAAATATGGCTTTTATCCTTTGTTTTATTGCACATGGAATCCATGCATCTTTTATTGCGATAAAACCATTAATATTTGCGATGTCGCTTGGAAATACTGCTGGATTACTTCCTATTACACCGTCAGGTATAGGAACAAGAGATGCTGTTGTAAAAAGTATATTAACTGCTGGAGGATTTCTCGAAGGCGATGCTGTTGCTATACCTTTATTGTTTTCAGCATTAATTCTTCTGTTTAGTATCTTTGGTGGCCTGTTTTTTGTTTTAAGCAAAAACAAAAATTACCACGAAGAACATAAAAGGAGGTAAAGATTGATTAAAAACAATGAATTGTAAAAAAATAAAAAATAAAGCCTGTTTTCTTGATAGAGACGGAGTTCTTATAAAGGAAATTAATTATCTAAGTTCGCCAGATCAGGTCAATGTTTATCCTGAGACAATTCAAGCACTACGATTACTTAAAGAAAATAACTATGTAATAATTGTTGTGACAAATCAAGCAGGCGTTGCAAGAGGCTTTTTTGCAGAAAACTCTGTTCCTAAAGTACATAATGAAATAGATCGTCAGCTTAAGCAGTTTAACCTGCAAATTGATCATTATTATTATTGTCCACATCATCCTGATGGTTCTGTTGAAAAATATGCTATCAATTGTGATTGCAGGAAACCTATGCCTGGTATGATATTACAGGCAGCTAAAGAATATAATTTGGATCTGAATGCCTCATTTTTGATTGGAGATAAAATTTCAGATTTGCTGTCTGCAGAAAATGCAGGTTGCCTTGGTATACTCGTAGAAACTGGTTATGGGCAGAAAAATAAAAAAGAAGCAATAGCTAAGGGGTTTTCTGTGTTTTCTAATATTGAACAGGCTGTACTGTCTTTGCTAAATAAAAATTTGACTAGTTATACTCGACGTGGCCATAATGGGCACTTTTAAAGCTTGCGTTTTAGGCCCAAAATGAGGCAAAGCGAAGCGATCATTTATTACCTCTTGAGGTATAGTTTTGAAGGGGAGACTAAAATAGAATGCTTGCTAAAATTTTTGCAGCTGCTATTCGTGGAATAGATGCCTATAAGGTAGTAATTGAAGTTAACGTTACAGGCTTTGGGAAAGAGGTGTCTGTGAATATTGTGGGACTTCCTGATAATGCAGTTAAAGAGTCAAAAGACAGAATTCAATCTGCTATTGAAAGTTCTGGATTGTCGTACCCTTATTGTAAGACTATAGTAAACCTAGCCCCCGCTGATATTAAAAAAGAAGGTGCAGCCTTTGATCTTCCTATTGCTCTTGGAACTCTAGCGGCAAACGGTTCACTGGATATACACAAAATTAGCACGGGGTTATTTCTGGGGGAATTAGCTTTGAATGGCACCATTCGTCCAGTTAAAGGAGTACTTCCTGTTGCAATCCTGGCGTCAAAGGACGGTGAAATAGATTTTATTGTTGTTCCCGAAGAAAATGCTGCAGAGGCTGCTATTGCTGCTGGTAGTAAACCTGTGTACTCAGTATCGCATCTATTGGAAACTCATGATTTTTTATCTGGTAAAACTAAGATAGAACCATATATAACAGATAAAAATATTTTTTTAGAAGATGATCTTTATGCAAATGATTATCCTGATTTAGCGGATGTTAAAGGTCAAACATTTGCTAAAAGAGCACTTGAAGTGGCCGCGGCTGGAGGACATAATATCCTTATGATAGGACCGCCGGGTGCAGGCAAATCAATGCTAGCAAAGCGAATTCCAGGAATATTACCTCCACTGCACCTTGAAGAAGCGCTCGAAGTTACCAAAACTCACAGTATTGTTGGATTGTTGCCACCTAATACTCCTATTATAAAAGCAAGACCTTTTCGTGCTCCACACCACACAATAAGCGACGCTGGTTTGTTGGGTGGGCAAAGTATTCCTACACCGGGGGAAGTTAGCTTGGCTCATAATGGTGTTTTATTTTTAGATGAACTTCCCGAATTCAAGCGGAATGTGCTTGAAGTTTTACGGCAACCTCTTGAAAATGGTCAGGTAACTATTTCACGTGCATCTGGTAGTGTTACTTTTCCTGCCAACTTTATGCTTGCTGCAGCCATGAACCCATGTCCATGCGGTAATTTTGGCAGCTTGCAACGCGAATGCAGATGTTCAACATTTCAAATTCAACGATATAGAAGCAAAATATCGGGGCCTCTTTTAGATAGAATAGATATACATATAGAAGTTGGTTCGCTTAATGAAAGTGAATTATTACATGCTCCTACAGGGGAAAAATCTTCTGTAATAAGGCAAAGAATAAACAAAGCCAGAAAAACACAAAATCAGCGTTTTTCTGATAAAAAAATATTTTCAAATTCACAGATGAGTTCATCCGATTTGCAGAGATACTGTAGTCTTGACAAAGAAAGTATTACATATTTACGTCATACTATCCGCGAATTACAGTTAAGTGCAAGAGCATATGACAGGATACTGAAGGTTGCAAGGACTATCGCAGATTTATATGGTACAGCAGAAGTGGTTCTGGAACATATCTACGAAGCAGTTCAATACAGAACATTGGATAGACGAATGTGGTAAGGTATATAGAAAATTTAGTAATTCTATCTTTACTTTGCAAACTATTGACATTTTTAGAAAAAACTGTTAATTATAGATTTAGTGACTAAAGTTTTGATCTGTATAGGCCCCAATTATTGAATAATATTTTTTATCTTATTAAATCAAAGGGAAGGTGTTCTAATGAAAAGAAGATTGTTTTCGTCTTTTTTAGCCATAGTTGTGTCAGTATCTATCATGGTATTGGTTTCTTGTGGTAAATCGAGCAAGGAAGTAAAAATAAAAAAAGACACTTCAGCTATGAAAAAAGTTGGAGTTGCATTTGCGCTTACGAGCAATCCATTTGATAAGGCGGAAAAGAAGAGTCTTGCGAAATCGGCCAAAGAAAATGGTTTTGAGGCAATATTTAAAGATGCTAAAGGAAAATTAGCAAATCAACAGGGCGATATTGAAAATCTTATTTCTGAAAAGCTAAGTTATCTTGTTGCTGTTCCTATAAAAGAGAATAGTTTTAAAGGAATCTTTTATACTGCTCATGCCGCAAAATTGCCAATCATACTCATTAATAGAGGTATTCGTGGTGTACCCGGTGTCGATTTTACTGCGCTTATAACTAGTGATGGTCAATGGGAAGGGCGCACTGCAGCAGAATGGCTGCTGAGAAACAAAAAAGGTAAAATAAATGTTGTACAACTTGTTGGTACACCTGGATCTTCAGTAACCAAAGCACGAACTGAAGGCTTTAGGATTGCTGCTCGGAAAAAGCGTAGACTAAAAATACTTGAATCTACGATATGTGATTTTTCAAGAACTGAAGCCTATGATAGAACAAAAGAATTAATTAAAATATATCTTCAGACTGGCATAAAAGTGGATGCTATTTTTTCTCATAATGATAGTATGGCTCTAGGAGCGATTGAAGCACTAAAAGAAGAAGGTTTGAAACCTGGTAAAGATATTCTTATTGTAGGTGTTGATGGCCAAAAAGAAGCTAAAGAAGCTATTGAGAAAGGTGAAATGTCTGCTACAATAACATCTTCTCCTTTCTATGGACCTATCGTCTTTAAAAACATCAAAGACCTTGAAGCAGGTAAAAAAATAAAACCGATTCAAACAATAAAAGGCAAACTTTTTGACAAAACAAATATAGACCAATTTAACAGTGCTTTTTAAAAAAATGGTATCTAATATGACGAATATCAACTTGCTAGCTGACATGAAAAGTTTTTTATTGCAATCTCGTATTAATAATTGGGATGATATAACATCTGTTATCGAAACACTCAAAAATAGATCTTCCAAAGTTGCCCCGTGTTCAAATAATACCTTTTTTGATAATGCCAAAAAGGGTATTGCTTTTATTACCTTTGACTATGGAATTGACGGTGTTTCTATTGAAATAGAAAAGTATGCTAATTGCTTTGAACGGCTTTTTAGAGATGAAAACAATTATATAGTGCCGTTGCATTTTATTGGTGGAGACTTTCATGACAAAGCTGATGCAGTTTTGAAGCCTTACTGGAAACGGTATAGAATACCCAATATGAATGGATGGTCTAAGTGGAGTAATGGAAACTGGTTTTCAAAACTTTTTTATGAAGATATGCCTGAAGGAACTCCGAAATCAAAGGATATGGCTAAAGAAATCTGGAAACAAGCTTTGAAGTTTGCAGATTTACTGGGTGAGTATCTTGTAAACAACAATATTTCATTGCTTATACCAGTTAATATTTGCACGAACCCTGGAAATCCGGCAATCACACTAGCTGTGGTAATGGTTACAGAGGCATTGGGAACAAGTGTTATTAGCTCAAATCATGATTATTACTGGGAAGGTGGAAAAGCTCGTAGGAAGCCAGAAGAAGAAGCTGGGCCGAGGGATCACTTCTTTAAGAACATTAATAATAAATCGTTTTTTAACCTTTTTAAAAAGTTGTTTCCATGGAACGGACAACGCTGGTTACAGGTAAATATCAACGAACTCCAGTCGGAAGCCTTAATTAATAAATTTGGGTTTAACAAAAGGCAGGTATATGAGTTGGGTTCGTGTATAAGTAATGAATTCTTAAGGGAATATACTTTTTCAGAAGTACTATCCGCTCGCCAAAGAATGACATATATTTTATCAGACGGTGATTCTGTTATTACTCCTGTTTCAGTAAAAGATCATATTGCTAATCTATCTGTATGGATGAAAAATCAAAAGCCGGTTGTCTGTTCAAATAGTGTTAACCTAGAGTTGGATCCAGCAAAACAAGGTACATTATACTGCCTGCAACCCACACGAGTTGTCGGAAGAAAACGTATTTATAAAGATTTAAAACTGTTGACTGCTCTCTTAAATTATAATAAACTGAAAAGTGCGTTTAAAGATGGCAGTGTGAAACAACTCATTTTTCACATCAGTGGACCGGTTCCGATAGAACATCAGCAAGATCTTGAAGAGGTGTTAAACGCTTATGTTGAAATGTGTAATAATATATCTGCTAATATTGCAAATAAAGTTTTTATAGCCTTTTCAGTTGGGACAGAAAAACATCCAAGCCTAGAGAAAAATGGTCTAGATGAGTTATGCATTGAAGATATATATAAGTTGGCAGATATTATCCTTTTTCCAAGCGAAACTGAAGGTCGTGGTCTACCAATAATTGAATCAGGGGCATGTGGTATTCCTATTGTATGTAGCCGTTATTATCCAGAAGAGGTCTTCGATGGTGTCGTGGGTAAAGGGTTGCTGGAAGAAGAACAGATTAAATTTGTTCTGTTTCCTGAAAAAGATGAATATTCGGATGAACTGTTGAATGAAGTAACAGATATCCTTTTAAAACCAGAATCACGCAACTTCTACGCGAAACATAACAAAATAGCAGTAGAAAAACGTTATGGTATTGAGATGCTAGTGAAAAAATTTGGAAGCTTTATAAAGATTCTTTCCAACTAAAACAAATACAAGCGTTGCTCTTGCAGCTTCAGTGCAATAACCATTATTCTAATATTTTTTACCTATCCAGTAGCCTAATTCTGCATGATTGAATCTTTTATTAATGATTAAACCTATTTGTTTATTTATATTTTTTGTTGAACTGTGGGGTATATAAAACCTATGAATCCGAGGGCTGCGAGTGCCATGCCATAATTTTTTGTAATCTGAAGCGAAACAATTTCAAATTCCATCTCTCCATTTTGTTGGAGGTTGCGAATCTTTAACTCATGGTTTAATGATTTTGTTAACTCTTTTTGGGCATTTGTTTTTGCATCTTGAATAGTGAGAGTGACGTTGTTTTTGTATATGCGCTCATATTCGGCGGCAAAGCCACCTATTTCTTTTCCTGAATTATCAATAGCCCATACTCGGCCTATCCCTGCCACTACCGTCTCTCCTTTATGTCCTCCTGTTTTTGCCATGATAGCTTCTAAAACTGCACCATGGTGGAACGTACTTTTAACATCTCCAAGTTTTACTTCTTTTGATTCAGATGGTAGGACAGAAGTATAATAAACAACATTAAAATTCTCTATTCCAGCCTCAAGAAGAGCAAGGTCGTAAGAAAAGGTTTCATATGGATCGGGTTGAATACCCTCATCAGACTCACCAACTCCTGAGGTGACAAAGTAAGTTGTAGGAATTCTTGGTCCAAATGTCGTATCTTGAGCACGTACTGGTGATATCATCAGAGTTACTGTGAATATAATAAATAAAAGGCACATCAATTTAGTAGGTTTCATAGTTTAACCTCCTATAGTTAAGAATCTTATTACTAAATTTTTTGAAATAAACATTACAACATCCTTAAACTACATTATGCGACATATGCATAACAATTAAGAACTTCTACACTCAACAAGGCCATGGTTGACACTTTTAAATTTATATTTTGAACTCAACATAAAAGCTAGATGTCACTTATAGTCTCTTTGAGTATAGTAATAACTACAAACAGACGTCCTGAATGACTTTCGCTTTTGTTATAAGCCATAGTGGACAGGCCACCTCTACTGTATATAGAGTTATTGCAAACCTTGGGTTTCCTACTTTCATTATATCCAATATTTTTTTTAAATGCAATATATTTTGGTAACTTTTAACATGTTTTTTGTGTATTTTTTGGGGGGGATATTTCCAGAAAGTATATCCAGACCTATATGCTTAAAAGCCATTGTTTAATTATATATATTTAGAAAGATCATAAATGACACTTTTAAGTTATATATTGCGCAATGGGCTTTTTGGGTGGGCCGCATCAAAGATCAAAGTAACAGGATTAAATTTGCTCCGCGTTACAACAAAGACGAAGTAGTAAAACGTTTTCAGAGATGCTTTGGCCTCAGAAATGTTGATCGTGTGATGATCAGTAAAAGCATGGTCGATTTTCTTGAATCTACTATTAGAGGGCATGTTTTTTGCTGTTTTTTGGTAATATTGCTGCGTCGAGAATTGGAACGTTGCTTAGAATGCTTCGGTTATGATAATTTGGAATGGTATGAAATGTTGCAAGATATTGCTTCAGTCGAAGAAGTTACTGCTGAAATATCAGATAAAAAATAATTTTTAGAAGCGAACTTAAAGGATGCGCCGGTAAAGTATTTCAAGTTGCAGGTGTAATAGTATCTTTCAGTGTAAGGTTTTCAGACTGAAAAATACAATGAAAAGTAGAATTTGTTGTGGCAACAAAATTCTTGCTGAACTTAAGTCCTTGATTATAAACAACTGTAATTTTTAAGCTGTCGAAGATGAGCAAGGCTATTTTTGTTTCTCGGTACCTATCACGATTTTTCTTTTTTCAATTTGTAAAGTTGAGAAAAATTAATAAATTTGTTTATGCGGAATAATTTTCGCCAAAGAAATCTATAAGGAGAAAGTATTATGCGAATTGGTTTTATTGAAGATACACCCCTGCACGGTGGAACTCAAATCTGGGTGACGGAAGCTACCAGGGTGTTTATCGCTGCGGGGGAAGATGTTACGGTTATTGCTCCTAGTAATAGTTATGTTGCAAATGAATGCGCTAAGCTCGGTGCTGAAATATTTACTTACGATTGGGAAGATATTTCCAAAAACAAAGAGAAATATAAAGCGGCCTGGATTGAAGGTCTAAAAAACTCAGATGTTGCAGTTTGTACGGTGCATCCTCCGAGAAATGGGTTTCATTGTTCTGTTTTTGGAGCAGAATGTATAAAAGAAGCAAAGCTTGAAACCATACTAATTCCTAAAACAGGAACGATAGTCCCCGAATATAAAAGGAAATTTTATCTGCCAGATCCGGAAATCAATTCTAGAGTGATTGCGATTACCGGTTTTACCTGTGATTATCTGGTTAGTGATTATAAGATTCCTGCTGAAATGGTAAAATTGATATATCAGGGTACAGAAGTTGATAGGTTTACGTCAACTGAAAAAACAAAACGTGAGGCAGTAAAAAGATATCCTCTTCCTAATAATGCCGAACCTATTTTAGGCTCAGTCGGTTCTTTCGAAGAACGAAAAGGCCAGATTGTGTTGTTGGAAGCGGTAAAAAAACTTTCCGAAGGCAAACTTCCAAATGTACATGCAATGTTTGTTGGTGATGGTCCAGACGAAGCAATGCTGAAAGAAAAAGTCAAAAACATGAAATTGGAAAATAACGTATCATTTTTTCCGTTCACCAAGGAACCTAATTACATCTTTGAAAGGCTTGATATCCTGACTTTACCTAGTCTTTACAAAGAAGGTCTTCCAAACGTTCTTCTAGAAGCGATGTCAATGAACTTGCCATGTATTGCATCAAAAATGGCTGGAATCCCTGAAATTATTTTTAATGGTAAAACAGGTTACATGGTTATGCCGGGAATAGTCGGTGAATTGGCAAATGCTGTAGAAAAATTGTGGTCTGATAAAGGCCAATGTGTGCAAATGGGTAAAAACTCCCGAAAACTGATGGAAGAAAAAATGGATAAAAAAAATCAGTTCAACGAATTTCTAAAGTATTTTAAAAGTTTAGTAGACGAGTGAAAATATGGTGAAAGTTAAAACAGTCTATGAAACTTTATCGTTCTATCTGATCCATAGGATTTTACAATACTATGCCAATTTTTAAGTTTAAAAATCGCATTTTAGAGCTTGGTAAAAGAACTCTTATTATGGGAGTTCATAATGCAACTCCGGATTCCTTCTCTGATGGTGGGAATTATAGCAAAACCTCTAGTGCAGTTGAACATTGTATACAAATGATAGAAGACGGTGCCGATATCATCGATATTGGGGGAGAATCAACTAAGCCGGGGGATGATTCTTTTGTTACTGCTAAGGAAGAACTAAATCGAGTTATTCCAATTATTACCAAATTAAAGGAAGAATGTAAACAATCAATAATTAGCGTCGACACAATGAAACCGGAAGTTGCCCGGGAAGCAGTATTAAGTGGTGCAGATATTATTAACGATGTAAGCGGGTTGAAATCTTCAAAGGATATAGCGAAAGTTGCTGCAGAAACAAAAGCCGGTCTGATCCTTATGCATATGAAAGCAATTCCAAAAGCAAAGAATTTAGATTATAAATATGGGAATTTACTTAAAGAAATAAAAGATTTTCTTGTTAATGCTGTTGAGATAGCTAAAGGGCTTGGTGTATCGAAAGATTGCATTATACTGGATCCGGGACTTGGCGGAGGATGTTTTGGGAAAAGCATGGAACAGAATTTTGAAATTATAGCCAATATCCAATATTTCAAACAAACTGGATATCCTATTTTGGCAGGACCTTCAAAAAAGTCATTTATTGGTGCTTTACTTAATGAACCATCACCTCAAAATAGGGTATGGGGTACGGCTGCAACTGTCGCATGGCTGACAGGCGTAAAAACAGATATTGTCCGTGTACATGATGTAAAAGCAATGTCACAGGTGATAAAAACCTATGGAGCAATAAGTAGTTTTTCTTAATATGTAAGAAATATCAACTATAATATGGAGGAGCTCAAAATGTCTAAAGAAAAGAAATTAACGAAGAAAAAAAGAATGAAAAAAGCAAAAGAACTAATCAAAGATCTTAACAAATTGCGTTTGTCGAAAAAAGAAGCAAAAAAACTATATGGTTAGAAGAGATGTCCATGCCCAATAAGAGCGGATGGTGCTGCGTAAAATACGAGATGTGCTATAAGTAAGTGAAGGGAAACTGAAACGCTAAAACATAAATAGTAGAGAATATTACGGCTTTCCCATTATGAATAAAATACTATGTTCTTTGTGGTGATTCTTTTGTAATACTTAAATTGGTATATTATCTTTATGCAAGATGTTTGTGAATAACCTTTTCGTAGAGCATCTATACTCGACGTGGCCATAATTGACAATTTTAAAGCCTGCATTTTAGGCCCAAAATGCGGCAAAGCGAAGCGATCATTTATTACCTCTTGAGGTATACTTAATCTTTCGCAAAACTGAAAAAGGACAAAAAAATGAGTACAACTGTTCTTGTTGGGATACAATGGGGTGATGAAGGTAAAGGAAAAATAATAGATGTTCTCACAGAAAATGCTGATATGGTTATTAGGTTTCAGGGAGGTAATAATGCTGGGCATACAGTAGAGATTGGAGATGAAAAATTTGTTGTACACCTTGTCCCTTCAGGCATATTCAGGCCGAAGGCACAGTGTGTTATTGGTAATGGCGTAGTTGTTAATCCTCTTGTCCTCATACAAGAAATGGCTGAACTACAGGAACGCGAGATACGTTTTGATAATAGATTTGAAATAAGTACGCGCAGTCATCTTATTTTTAAATATCACAGTTTAATGGATGGCCTTAAAGAGCAACAGCGTAATCCCGGGGAGAAGATTGGTACTACTAAAAGAGGCATTGGGCCAACTTATGCTGATAAAGCTTCAAGACGCGGTATTCGTGCATTGGAAATGTTGGATATAAGCAGATTTGAAAAACGTTTTAGGGGAGAATCTGAATATTATAACACGTTTTTTAAAAGTTATGGCTACGAGTCAGTCGATGTTGAATCAGAATGGAGAAAACTCAAAAAAGCAGCTGAGATACTAACTCCTTATATTAAAGATACAGTTTTAACAATAAATAAGGCGGCTGATGCAAGTAAAAACATTCTTCTGGAGGGCGCTCAGGGTATGCTGCTTGATGTCGATTATGGAACATATCCATTTGTAACAAGCAGTAATACAACTACCGGTGGTGCTTGTACTGGTTCAGGGTTATCACCAAAACGTATAAATAATGTAGTGGGTGTAATGAAAGCCTATTGTACAAGAGTTGGTGAAGGTCCATTTACTTCAGAGTTAGACAACGAAGATGGTGAAAAAATACGTAAAATCGGACGCGAATTTGGAGCGACAACCGGAAGACCGCGTCGTTGTGGCTGGTTCGATGCAGTTTCTGCGAAATATTCATGCATGGTAAACGGTGTAGATAAATTGGCCATTACAAAACTTGATGTTCTGGATTCGTTCGATACAATAAATATATGTGTTGCATACGAGGTAGATGGTATCCGCTGTGACGATATGTCATCCGATACAGAGGAAATTGCAAGAGCTATTCCTATATATGAATCAATCCCAGGTTGGAATTCTCCCACTACAGCGGCAAGATCATTTGATGAACTTCCTAAAAATGCTCAAAAATATTTAATAAAAATAGCAGAACTTGTTAATGCGGAGATCGGTATCGTTTCTGTAGGGCCAAACAGACGACAAACCTTTTACGCATAATCAGAAGGCTCACGAAAAGCCATTGATTATGTTGATGTTTGTTTCAAATACAACATACCATAGCTCAAACCTTTATTTTTTTCAGGCCTTCTAATTATATTTTAAAATTTATCTTTTTAAAAGATAAATTTTAAGTGATTTCAGCTCTTTTATGAAAAAAGGGTCTGAAATTTATCCTTACATTTATTCAATTATTCCGCCTCCGACAAATTCGCGAAGAAGTGATTTGCGTGGAATAGGAAATACTGAAGCGGAACTGAAGTTTTTGAGAAAGTTCTGTAGCCTTTTAGCATCAGCATATTGTGGGTGCCAAGGTTTTACTTCTGCCAATAACGGTTCTGCCAGAGGTTTCAGCACTGCCAGTTCATAGTTTAATGCGGAACTGAACGCAATATCTGCGAGGTGCTGATGCGGGAACACCCATTTTTTTTCGCCTAATCTAACATTTGGCCACATTCGAAGAGTTACTAGTGCACGATTGCCACGTGTACGGTGATCCCTGATGATACGACGAAGAAGACGGTTGTCTGTTGTTGATATACGACTGTTATTATCTAGATTTAATTGTGTTAACGCGCTAATATAAATTTTAAATTTGCGTTCTGCAGGTAGAGACTCTGTCATACGCGGATTGAGAGAATGGATACCTTCAATTAATACTATTTCATTTTCTGCAAGTTGGATTTTCTTTCCTGAACGATATTGCTTACCTTTTATAAAATCAAATACAGGCAGTTCAACTGTTTTTCCTTTATCAAGAAGTTTAAGATGTTTATGCAATAGCTTTAAATCAATTGTGTCAATGTGTTCAAAGTCAAATTCACCGCTTTCGGTTAGGGGAGTTTTATTACGATCTACAAAGTAGTTGTCAACAGAAATGATAATCGGGTTAATGCCGTTAACTTTAATTTGTGTTGCTAGCCTATGCGCAAAAGTTGTTTTTCCAGAAGAAGATGGGCCTGCAATTAGTACCCATTTAATACTGCCTCTTTTTGTATATATGGCATCGGCAATTTCGGCAATTTTTTTTTCTTGGAAAGCTTCTTCGACCTCTACCATTTTCTGATAATTACCTCTTACAATTATTTCGTTTAGATCTCCAACAGTTTTAATTCCTATTGTGCGACCCCATTCCTTGTAGGTTTTAAAAATGTTGAAAAGGTGTTTATATTTTTTTAAATCAGGAACGTTTATTGTGTGTTCCTTTTCAGGGAATTGCAGAATGAAACCTGTTTCGTAAGGTACTAATTTGAATTCTGAAAGGAATTTAGTGTTGTCAACTAGCACCCCGTGTGCAAGGTCGATAAAGTCTTCACATTGATAAACTGTAACTTTAGATGGATTTTGAAAACGCAGTAGGTTGCATTTATCTTTCCTATCTTTTGATGAAAAGTACTTCAAAGCATTTTTAAGATAGAGTTTATTTCGAGTAATTGGTAGTTTGTTCTCAATGACTTTCTGCATATATGCTTCAATTTTTTTTAGCATACTATTGATTGCATATTTTGAGGTTATATCACTAAATGAACAGTAAAAACCACTGCCAAGAGAGTGTTTGATTTCTAGTGCAACATCTGGACAACATTCACACACAGCTTTATTTAATAGAAATGATAAGGAGTTACGGTAGATACGGTTGCCATGAGAATCTGATAAAGTCAGTAAAGATATTTTGGAATTCACTTCGACTGGATATGTTAATGATACAATTTTATTGTTTACAAGCGCACCAAGGCAGTTTATCTTTGACAAAGAATCAAATTTTTTAATAATATTTCTAATTTGAGTTTCTGGGTAGCAGGTTGTTTCTATTCCGCTATCAAATGTAATCTTAATTGTTTTCCTGCTGATATGTATCATGTTGAACAATAGCTGGTTCTAAGAAAAAAGCAATATCTAGTTTTATATAAAAATTTCAAAAAGGGAATAACTTGAATATCAAGCCTGTTTTTTAAATAATTTATACCGAGTATTTTGAATATATGTTGACGTATTTTTTGGGCAAACGAACCGTAATGTATGTAATATCTTCTTCATACCTGGTAGAAATTATTCTGCCTATTTTATAGAGTCTTGCTGTAATTTCATAATTATCGTGTGGTAGTTCCAGTTGCATCAATATGGTTTCCGCATTTAACTGTTCCAGTAATTTATTTTTTAGCATCTCAATTCCTTCGCCAGTTTTTACGGAAATGAATAGGGCATTTGGTTTTAATGCGCGCAACCTGGTTTTAATAATTGGGCTATCCAGCTTGTCTGTTTTGTTGTATACAACTATTGATGGCTTGTCAAGAGCGTTTAGTTCTCCGAGGAGTGATATTGTGGTTTCCCAGTGTTGTTCGAGGTTATGGCTGGAAACATCCAAAACATGAATAATAAAATCGGCAGCAAGAGTCTCTTCAAGCGTTGACTTGAAAGCTTCCACAAGGTTGTGTGGCAATTTTCGAATTAATCCAACTGTATCTGTTAATAATATCTTTTGTTTTTCTGGAAGCAAAACTAGCCTGGTTGTGGGATCTAAGGTAGCGAACAATTTATCTTCAACAAAAATATTTGCGTCGGATAACAAATTTAAAAGAGAAGATTTTCCCACATTCGTATACCCCACAATCGCGGCAAGAGGAATAGCATTACCCTCTCTCTTTGCTCTTTGAATTTCTCTGTGCTTGGATACTTCTTTTAGTTCTTTTTTTAAATGCGTTATTCTGTTTAGCACAAGTCTTCTATCAACTTCGAGTTGCTTCTCTCCTTCTCCGCGTGTTCCTTTCATGCCGCCTCTCTGCCTTGAAAGATGAGTCCATGCCCTTTTAAGTCTTGGTAGGGAATACTGCATCCTTGCCAGAGCAACCTGGATGACAGCTTCCTTTGTAGTTGCTCTGGCGGCAAAAATATCAAGAATAACTTCATGGCGATCAATTACACACAAACCACTCTGTTTTTCCCAGTTTCGCTGCTGTGAAGGAGACAGTTCAAAATCAACTACTATACATTCGGCTTTGCTTTGTCTTGCAAATAGAGCTATTTCCTCGACTTTGCCAGAACCTACGTAATAACGTGTATTTGGTGATCGCAGGTTTACCATACAATTTCCAGTCACTTCCAATCCCATTGTATCCACAAGTTCTCCAAGTTCTGATAGATGCTCATTAGCTTCGTCAGTGCTTATATCAGGATTTTTAATGCCTACGAGAAATGCACATGTAACTAGTTTTTCATCTCTTATTTCTGTATCAAACATGTTTTTCCTCTGAAAAATTAAGTATGTTTATTTTTGGCTTTTCACTATGATTTATGGATAATGCGAAAACATTAGGAACTTTTGTGATTGATAATATAATTAAATTATACCTCAAGAGGTAATAAATAATCGCTTCGCTTTGTCGCATCTTGAGTTTAAAATGCAAGCTTTAAAAGTGTCAATTATGATAACGTTGAGTGTATAAAAATCTAATGAACCCCTTCATTCTTGAAAATAGGAATATAACTAAAAAATGCTGTCCCAACATCTTTTTGGCTTTTTACATACATAAAACCTTTGTGATTTGATATTTCGCCATAAGCCATTGCTAGTCCCATACCTGTACCTTTTCCTACCTCCTTAGTAGTAAAAAATGGTTCAAATATTTGATTCATGGTCTCCTTCTCCATACCGTAACCATTGTCTTCTACAATGATTTGATAATAATCATTAGGATCAGCATCTGTTCTTAAAGGTTTCCAGTTCTCAGGAAATGTAGAAGCTCTTTTTAGTTCTAAAGAAATTCTTCTGGGTCTGTCTATGTTATGTTCAACAGCATCTATCGCATTGATTAACAAGTTTATAAAAACCTGCTGCAACTGCAACGCATCACCTTTGACTATACAGTCATATTGAGGTATATCCATCAACAATTCTATCTGTTTATTCACTAAGGGAATAAACATTTCTTTTGTTGACGATAGTACATCTTTGAGATTAATTATCTTTTCCTGAAATTTACTTTTCCTAGCAAATCCTAATAACTGAACAGTAATGTTGCTTGCTTTCTCTACAAGACTCATAACGCTGTTTAGATGTTTTTTTGCTGATTCGTCTTCAATTTTACTAAATAGCAAGACAATATCAATATGTCCTTGTAATGCATGCAAAATGTTATTGAATTCATGGGCTATTCCTCCTGCCAGTCGCCCCAGGGACTCAACTCTTTGCGCATGGTACAGTTGTTCCTTGAGTTCATTTTTTTCTTTTATTAACCGATTTCGTTCCGTAAAATTACGACATACTACAATAAGGACCTGTTTGTTTTGTATAAAAATCTTTGAAAAGGATGCATCTAACTCAATATTTTCATTTTTTCTATTTTTCATTGTGATCTGTCTATTGGAAAGATGAGTTGGAGAAGAACCATCTTTTGATTGATTGTTTTCAGTCCACAGCTTTACCCATAGACAGGGTAATATTTTAAAAGTTTCAACAATATCAAAAAAGGATTTATTAATTATCTTATCCTTTGATTTGCAGAGTAATATTTTTAATATTGACGAGTTGGCATCAAGAATTTTCCCATTTTTGTCAATGATTAAAATCATATCACTAACATTTTCAATCACCATGCGGTATCTGCCTTCCCATTCGATGATATTTTTCTGGAGAGCCTGAGCCTTTCTATAGCCGCCCAAAAATGAAAAAACAATATCAAGCGTTTTTCTACCTTTCCCAAAAATATTTTTTTCTACCTTCGTAAGATATATGGTTATTAGCACACTTAACCATATTGTAGCAAATGCCCTTGCTATGTACGTAGAACTGATATGCTCCCACCATTGGGGATCATTCCAATAAGAAATAGTTAAAGAAACAATCGAATCTACGATCTGGGTAAGCATCAGAGATCCTAACACTGCAAAGAATACTCTTGCTCTGAGATTGCGTAAACGCTGATAAAATATTGGGATAAGAAATAAATCAAGTACCAATGCCGTAATGATACCAGTCATATTAATGAGGCTCCGCTCCAATAAATACTCCAAAGAGTTAGCCGTTGGCCCCTGTGAAATGTGAAAGCCATTCCAAGAACACTGAATTGAAGTTATATAAGAGAGATAGATATAAAAGCAAAATACAGCAATTGCTCCTATAATAAACCTTTGCGTAATAATTGTTCCTTCTGTAATATATACGACCATAACTGCGACAAGCAGCGGCAGAAATAGAATAGAGTCTGCAATATAAAAATCAGCACCTGCATAGCCTACAACAACTTTTAACTCTGTAGTACTTACCATTTGGATAAAAACAAAAAGGGCTCCGACTGCAAGGTAGAAGGCGGTTTTTCCAATTTGATTTCTAAGGCCATGAAATAGAAGGAGGCCTGTTGTAATAAATGTAATTTCAAGAAACGCCAACGCAATAGCTACACTAAGTTCCACAGGACTATCCTTTTCTTATTAATATCCATGCGCAATGGGTAATCGCTTTTAAGATTGTTGATGGATAAAAAAATATTATTAAAGTAAAACAAGTTCAACTTGATTTCTGGAGTTTTTCTCTTACTATTTTGGCTCTCAAGGTATCTCTTTCAGCTAAAGTTAATTTTTTCAAAGAATATTTTTGAAGATGAGCCGGCTGTGTTGAAATAAAAAGTTCATTTATTGAATCAATGTCTAATAATGTAAACATCTTCATGTCTACTCCCATTCGTAGAATAGAAAGAGAGTTTAATGCTTCTTTGCTTGATAAAATATAAGAATAACGCATCACTCCATATGCCCTTCCTATATGGTCTTGTAGGAAATTTTGCTTTGTTTCCAGAAGTTTTAGGCGAGCATTTTTCTCATGATTAATTATTTGCTGTATGATGTTTTTAAGACGTTGTATTATTTGAAGTTCAGATTCCCCCAAAGTGCTTTGATTTGATACCTGATATAAATTGCCTACGCATTCAGAGCCTTCTCCATATAGTCCTCTAACAACTATGCCAAGCTTGCTGATCCCCCTAACAACTGCATCCAAGTGGCCTGCAAGAACTAAACCTGGAAGATTAAGCATTACTGACGCGCGCATCCCTGTTCCAACATTTGTAGGACATGATGTTAAATATCCAAGCGTTTTATTGTATGCAAAAGATATATTTTTACTTAATCGGTTATCTATTTCATCTATGACAGTCCAAATACTCTGCAGAGATAAACCAGGTTGTATGAGCTGTGTGCGCATATGATCCTCTTCGTTTATCATAATACTACAAGATTCAGCTTCATTAATCATCAAACAACGTCCACCACTTCCTTCTTTGCAGAAGTCACGACTCATTAGGTGGCGTTCCAGCAAAAAACATCTATCAATATCAGATAACGAATTAATATTAAATTCCATTACGTTATTTAATATTTTATTCTTCCTTATTATTGAAGATGTTATTGAAAGTACCTTGTTCTGTTCTGATTCAGATGAATTAATAGGAAAAGTCAAACCTGAGAGATTTCTCGCAAGCTTAATACGCGAACTAATTGCTATACTTTCATTAGGATCGCTGTTAGCCAACCAACTAACAGGATGAAGTAGTAGTTTGTCAATGGCTTTTTTATTCATTTATTTCAGGGATTGTTTCTTTTTTAAGCTTGTTAATTTGGTCTCTTAATTGCGCTGCGTTTTCATATTCCTCACGTTTAACATGTTCATCAAGCTGTTTTTGGAGATTTAATATATCAAGCATTAGTGATCCCTCGCCTGATTCTTGCAAGTTTGGGTATTTTCCTGTATGAATATTGCCTTTATGCATGCTATTTAATGTTTCAGATAAAACTTCAAAAAACGTTTGATAGCAATTTTCACAGCCCAATCTACCTGTTTGTTGAAATTTACTAATTTTCCATTTACACTTAGGACAGATCGTATTGATAATAGTTTTATTATCAGAAATATTTGGCGATGTAGTATTGTTAGCTGTTATAGGCAAAAACTCTTCCGTTGATGCAGAAAATTTATAGAGGATTTCTGCGATATTAATACCCTGTAAATTCATCGAACCCAGGCCTTTTTTAGTTGCACAACTTTCGCAAATGTGAAGAGCGGACTTTTCTCCTTTATTTAATTCCTGTATGTGAATTGTAGCCTGATTTTGTTTACATATTTCACACAACATTTTTCTGTCTCTTTGATGCCGAATTTTCAAATTTCTGGATAATACCATCTTTAATAACAACTGTTCTGTCGGCAAAATCAGCTATTTCGCGATTATGAGTTACCATAATAATTGTTTTAGAATAATTACCATGCAATTCCTTTAGTATTTCAAGTATGCCCAAGCCTGTTTTTGAATCTAAATTTCCCGTAGGTTCATCGGCTAATATAAGTTCAGGCTCATTAACTAAAGCTCTTGCTATTGCAGCACGCTGTTGTTCTCCTCCAGATAGCTCTCCGGGTTTGTGTTTTAATCTGTGTTGCAAACCAACCTGAACAAGCAATTTCTTTGCAGCAGCAGCAGCAGTCCTAACATTTTCCCCATTCAGCATCGCAGCAAGCTTTACATTTTCCAAAACAGTGAGTTCAGGCAATAAATGGTATGCTTGAAAAATAAAACCGAACTTTGTTTTTCGAAGATTTGTCCTTGCGGGTCTACTCAATTTAGTTAATAGAATATTATCGTATTCTATTGAACCTTTGTCTGGTTTTTCAAGACATCCTACAAGGTTAAGAAGTGTAGTTTTTCCACTTCCAGAGATTCCTAACAAAGCGAGCCATTCACCTTTTTGTACTTCCAAGTTGACTCCTCGCAAAACATCAATTTTTGTTTTGCATATGTTATACGTCCTGTAGACGTCACGTATGGATAAAATTTTTTCATGAATTGTATCATTACTCATAACGTAGGGCCTTTGCCGGATCTAATTTAGCAGCTCTGTATGCTGGTATTATCGCTCCCAGTGTGCACAGAATAATAGTACATAATACAATAAATATGATATCTCTTGGGACAACAGAAGCCGGTAGCTCACTTAACATATAAAATTCCCTAGGAAATATCTCTATGTGAAATATTGTAGAAAGAATGTAGAGAATTGCCATCCGGTAGTATATTACTATTCCACCAAGTAAAAGACCAAAGGCAGTGCCAATAAAACCGACAAAAAATCCCTGAAGAATAAATATTCTCATGACAGTTGCTGGGCTAGCACCAAGTGCCCTTAGGAGTCCAATTTCTCTGGTTTTTTGAACAACAACGGTAATAAGGGTGTTTGTAATGCTTGACGCAGCAACAAGAACAATAAATATTAATACGAAAAACATCATGTTTTTTTCAACTGCCAGGACATTCAAAAATTGTTTATTTGTTTGTTTCCAGGTTAATATCTGATAGCCAGGGAAAGCTTTTGAAATTTTTTCATAAATCGGATTTATATCGAAGGGATCTTCTGTCTTCACCGATATCATTGTAGCCGCACCCCAAGGATAACCAAACAGATCATCTGCATCATCAAGAGCTGTAATTATAGTTTTTGAGTCATAGTTATAATCTCCGACACTGAATACGCCTGATACAATAAATTCAGCCGGAAGGTAAACTTCTTTGTCTTTCTTTTTACTGATCTGCCCACTATCAGCAATATCTACCATATCTTTTAGCCTAGCAGGAGAATGAATAAGAATTTTTGTTCCTGGATGCAATCCTAATTTATTGGCAAGCACATAGCTCACCAGGATATCTCCTGGCGTGTTTAATGAAGCCCTTCCTGCAATTAGGCCTTTTGCAATAAAATCATTTTTAGGTTCCTCTTTTGCATCAATACCTATTAAGCTTTGCGGAAGAACCTTGTCTCCCTTCTGAACAAGAACTTCTCCGTAGGTAATAGGGATAGCTTTTGCTCCAAGTGAATCAACTTTTTTTATGATTTTTTCTGGGACATCAATATATTCTTTATAGGAATTTCTTATTGAAATGTGAGGGTTAATATCCAATAGTTTAGTTTTTATTTCATCAGTAAATCCTGTCATAATGGAGAGAACCACCATTAGAACACAAACCCCTAAACTAACACCGATAACCGATATCAGTGTAATTATTGAAACGGCATTTCTTTTGGGTTTAAAATAACGCCAGGCTAAAAATAGTTCTGTAATAAAATTCATAATTTTAAAAGTATAAAAATTTGTTTTTGAACTTACTAAAAGGCAACAATATCAAAGAATATTATTCATTAAGAGCTATAGAGATAAGAACAAAGCTTACCTTAACATCAGTTTTCTTGAACAACTATCTTTCACTTCAAAAGATAAATTGTACTGTGTTATACAATGAATTACAAATAATCAAAGAAAACAATATGTGCAATTTTATAGCTAATTTAACCTAAAACTTAAAAATAAAAGCTAAAATCCTGTAGAATATCAATACAACAAGCTTGTGAATTTTATTTAGAATGGTAAAGGTATAGAAAAGCCTGCAAACTAAGATTTAATGCGTTTTGCTTATCAATTATAAGTTTCTTGTTTTTATCAATCTCTTCAATCACGAAACAACGTGAGCAAGCGACATTAGATCAAAATTTAATTTAAAAGCTTTTGTATATTGAATATTAATTTTTTGACAAGAATAAATCAGAAGGTCTAACAAGTATGCATGCTAAAAACATATTTGATCTAAAAATGTATAAGCAAACCTATCCTTATTTCAAGAGGAACTATGCTCAATTTTCTGGCTTTGCTTTCGCGTTTACGAAGCTACGCCGTGACAAGAAGGTTTCTACTCCAATTTTACAGAATCAACCAGTTTTAGTGTATAACGGCAAAAAGGTCCGTTATAAATCGTCATTTTCCGCAGCATTAACACTATTTTGTATTTTTTACTTCATTAATGAGAATAGTTTATTTTCGCTTAGCTCAAACTATTCTCCCAACAGTGAAAGATCGTTGGGATTAGGTAAAGCCAGGGATGCTGTTAGAAATCCTGCAGACAATAAAGGGGCAAACGCTTCGATAGGTGAAGATGTAAACTATTTTAAAGGTATAGAAGAGGGTGAAAATATACCATTAATTTCGCACGTGCCGATAAAACATATCTCAGAAGGGATTGATTTTAGAAGCTTAAACATTTTGGATGGATATCAAATTAATGTTCATTCTACTGGAGGTTTAACCGTTATTGGGTACCAAATACTGATAACGGATTTGATCAGTAAAAAGTATCCGGCTTTAAACATTCATTCATCTGATTCTAAATATTTCTTCAGGGCTCTTGCAGAAAATATGTATAGCCTAAACGGTTATATATCAGCAGATGAATTTAATTCAATTGTGGACGCAAGAGCAACATGTTTAAAAGTTAGTGATTATATTGATACCTTAAAAGTCAGCCCTGACATAAAATCATCTCTAAAACAACTATACATTTACACATGTATTTATATGCAGGCAATAAATGAGTCTATAAAAACACTTAAAAAATTAAAAAACATCCCAGTAAACAGTGTAATTTACGAACTAAAAAATTACGGAGAAAATACGCCTTTGGGCGAATTGGTTGGGGGGACCTCTGGGGAAAATATTTACTATATCTGCGCTGCTTTTTATGACAAATTCACAGACCTGTCCAAAGAAAAACAAATGGAAGTCCTAGACCATATCTACAGTTTTAACCCAACAGTCCAAATTGCCCCTCAAATTCTTTCTAGGTACGATTTTTTCCACTGGATCTTGAGTTTTTTTTATGGCAAACCTAAACTTTTGAAGTATTGTGTCAGAGATAATATTGGTTGGTTTATCTTACCAAAGACTATTCATCTAAACTCTAATACGGAATCTCGCAAAAATGTTGTCAGGGAAGATGAAATTTAACAATAAAAAAAATATGAAAATTGGAATCATCGGCGGGAATGGGATGCTAGGAAAAGATTTGTCATTGTTGCTAACTTCAAGAGGATTTGAGTTATCCGTTTTCTGCTACCCTGAATATGATATTACTAAGGAAGTAGATTTACATAAAATAACCCAAACCACTGATATCATTATTAACTGTGCTGCTTATACTGCTGTTGACAAAGCAGAAATAGATATTGAAGAATGTTATGCTATAAATGCAGAGGCTGTAGGTAAATTGGGACAATATTCTGCAGAAGCTGGGAAGTATCTAATACATGTCAGTACAGATTTTGTTTTTGGAAATAATGCCATTGAGCCTCTCAATGAAGATAGCCCTACAAATCCGGTAGGTGTATACGGAACGAGTAAACTCGAAGGTGAACTTCTATTAAAACAAACAGGTGTACAACATTCAATAATAAGAATAGAATGGACTTACGGTGTAAATGGTGAGAATTTTATTAGTAAGATTTTATCACTTGCTTCCAGATCAGATGAATTAAAGGTGGTTAATGACCAGGTTGGTAGTCCAACTTCTACACTAGATGTTGCCAAGGTAATTTTTTTCTTCATTGAAAATAAGGTTCGAGGACTTTTTCATTTTGCCGCAAAAGGATATGTCAGCCGATATGAGGTTGCTTGTAATGTTTTTGACATTCTCGGAGTTAAGAAGAATATTATTCCATGTTCGTCCTCGATTTTTCCAACTCCTGCAAAAAGACCACTAAACTCGCGGTTTGACTGTTCTAAAATAGACAAAATACTGGATTATGAACGCCCGTTTTGGAAAGATTCCTTGAAAAAGTATCTATGCTGTGACTTATCACATTAATCCTGGGATCTCTAAAATTTTATTTTTTTGCATGTACCATCCGCTGAAGCCATGGAGAAAGAATAAAACCAATAGCAGCTACAATGAGGGCAATAAATCCCATTTTTAAAAATCCTAGACTATAAACATGAAATATCTCCAGTTTGTTATTAAGTAGATGAACGGGAATACTTGTTAGCGATGCTAAGGAACCGGCTAAGTTAGCAGCTAAAGCCAAGCCTATAAGGAACCAGGCGCCCATCATTATGCCATAAAGTCGTTTTGGAGCTATTTGTGTTATCATCGCGGCTCCGAGAGCACTGGTTAATAGTTCTCCTGCAGCAAACAGCAAAAAGGTAAATATAATCCAAAAAAGGGATGTTTTGGCATTTGACTGAATAAAGAGAGTGCTGGCATATAATAATAAGAAAGAAAAACCAGTAAGTAAGAGGCCAAGAGGGAATTTTATTGTTATTGACAAATCTCTATTGAACTTAGCTAACGCTTTGTATAATAATGCGAAAAATGGACTGAGAGTAAAAACAAAAATAGGGTCTAGACCTAAAAAGAAAACTGTTGGTATTGTAAAGTTGAAAAGCCTACGATCAACACACCTGTCGATATATAGTGTTACAGAAGTAAACAGTTGAAAGTATAAGAGGAAGAAAAACATTGCCATAAACATAAGAATGATTGTTGTAATAATAGCCAGTTTTTCTTTTTTAGGGCTTATGATTATTTGGTATACCAAAAACGTCATTAAAAAGATAATTGAGACATAAAAACAAGCTTTCGCAATGTTGTCATGTCTAAGTAAATATATTGAAGCTAATACAAAAACTAAAATCCCAAAAAATATAAAAAACCATTTTTTTATAGGTACTGGTTTGAGTGCAATTGCAACATCACATTTATGTGCATAACGTCTGAAATAAAAAAACCAAATAATAGCAAGTAGAATCCCGACAGACGACAGCATAAAAGGAGCATTCCATCCCCCAATTTTATACACCCCCCCACAAATAGATGCTATAAAACCACCGATATTAATGCCCATATAATAAAGTGTAAAACCACTGTCTATTCTGTGGTCATTTTCAGAGTAAGAGCGGCCCATAAGATTTGTTGGACCAGTCTTAAAAAGACCCGTGCCTGTAAGAATTAATGATAAAGCTAAATTCAGCAAAAGGGTAGAGGTAGAAGGTAAGCTAAGAATAATAAAACCAATCAGTTCAAGAAATAAACCAAGTCCCATACAGCGCTTTATTCCAAGATAATTGTCTGATAGATAACCCCCAACGACAGGCGTTATACAACTTAAAGCCGTAAAAATGGCAAAAACAGCAAAGGCGGAAGAGTCAGAAAGACGATAATGATTTTTCAGAAAAAGGGTTAGCAGAAAGGTAAGTATAGTGTACCCAAGGCGTTCTCCGAGGGCTGTAATTGTAGAATAATAAAATGTTTTTGGCTGTCTAAACGATTTTTTTTGAGAGATGTTTTTCATTGCTGAAACTTGTCTTTATTTGCATTTTAAGTTTTGTGGTAAATTAGCAATCATATTTCATGTAATTTTGATAAGAGGATAATACAGATAATGCGTCAAAGATTTGAAGTCAATCTCGATTTATCAATCGCTCCTATGGAATCCGTCAAACTTCCATTAAAAAACAGAAACAAACTTGACTTTTGAATACAAGAACATCAATATATCTTGGCACATGATAAATAAGAAATTTTATTCCTGGACTTTTTATCTCTAGTTTAAGTGAAAGCTGAAGAGTTCTGATTTTTGGATTGAGACGTTCACCGCTTATTTCTTTAAAAGCAAAAAAGTGGATAAAAAAATGGAAAAAAGTATTAAGTTTTTATTTTTAACGATTCTTTTTATTTCTAGCTCACTCATCCCTATACATTTGCATTCAGCAGAAAATGTTAAAATTCAGAGAGTATTGGATACCGGTAAAGTAAATATGTGCATCCTTCAGGGTAAAGATGGATTACTCTGGTTTGGGACAGAAGGAGAAGGTTTATTTTGCTATGATGGAAATGAATTAAAAAAAATAAAAGTAACGAAAAATGAAAATTCATTTCTTATGATATGGTCAGCTTTTGTTGACAAAGAAGCGAGGAAAAACGACCCTACAGGAGAATATCTATTAATCAATGAATGTTACAGAATACCTCTTGATGTTCAAGTTGATTATTCTATGGTAGTAGGTATAAGTTCTCTCGAATTAATGACCATGGCGTTAAAAGAAGTTTATGGGCTTAAAAAAAAACGGAATTTTTGTGGCCTTGGTAAATAATGAAGAATTTGTGGGGATAAGAAGTCAAACATGGCGAAATGGGGAAGCAGGAAAAATATATAAGTCATGAGATAAAATAATAAGTACTTTTTTAAAAAATGGAAATGAGGATATAACAATGCTTAATTATTTCTGGACAAAAGAAGATTATTCTGCTGCTTTAAAAAGCGCAGGTTTTAATTAGGTTATTTCTTTTGTTCCTGATTATAATACTAAGGAAATAGTTCAAGAAATAAAATATCTTCAGAATAAAGGGTTTTTCCTCTAAGTCAACTATAAGATAGATAAAAATAAAGTTCCAACAAGACTAATAGTTGGAATTAAATAAATTTTAGTAATGGTGTCCAGTTATACTTTTATTATTTATTAATATGAGGCCTAAAAGAATATATTTTGGCTCAGACCTATAAGTTTAACCAAGGAATTCTGATGAAAGCAAAAATAATCATTTTTATAATTCTGAATATTTTTGGATTTCTTCTTGCAACTTTAGGAAGTATTTCTTATCCTCTTTTTTTTGGTGCTAGTTATTTTTGGCCTGCGGCAATTATTGGTACAGTAGGTTCAATCTTTTTTGGATGGACCGGAGTACTGGCAGGGATAACCTTTCCCATTTTTTCAAATTTGGTAACTGGTAAACCAGTTTTATTTCTTATTCCAAGTGACTTTCTACAGGGGTATCTTTCGTTTTACTTGTTCAGAAAACTTAATTGTAACGTTAATCTAAAAGGATGGAGGTCCATATTACTGTTTTCTTTAGTAGTAGCACCAATCGCTCAACTTTGCGGGGGAATGCTTTTTTCATCTATTTTGCTATGCCTCGGTAAACTTACAACTGTGTTAGCGATTTTTAAAATTATACTTGTTTGGTCTGTAACTCTTCCTTGGATAATAATATTCGGCATTCCTATTATAAAAATATTTGCACCAATTTTAAAAGAATATGGTTACCTTTTTGGGCAAGCAAAACCTTCTTTAAAATTCTCTTTGACTGATTACAGTATCATTAGTAAGAAAGGAAAAAACAACTTCAAAAATCTTCCTATTTTTTTAAAAATACTTTTCTCCTTGTCGTTTATTGGAGTCGTCCCAGTCATTATATTGGGAGCTCATGAAATTATTATTAGTCAAACTAACACGACAGAACTCAACGTTAACGCCATTCTGATATGTTTTGGCCTTTTTGCCACCCTTATACTTACTGGAGCATTAACCAATATTATTATTTCGCCAATAAAAAAATTGTCAGATGGTATTAAAAAAATGAAAGCAGGAGATTTCGGTTGTGAAATAGATATTTCTAATGATGATGAGTTGGGCCAACTTGCAGATGCTTTTAATGACATGTCAAAAGCTGTTAAAGAAAATATACAACAGAAAGAAGTATATATGCAAAAAGTTTCTGAACAAGAGAAACTTGCTGTTATAGGCAGAACCACCGCTCTCGTGGCCCATGATGTACGCAAGCCGTTTACTATGCTAAAAACAATGCTTCAAATGCTTCCCAAGCTTACCCCCAAACAAATCAAGGAATTTTCTGGAGGCTTGGATATATCCATTCGTAAAATTGAAGCTATGCTTTCCGATATTATGGAAGCTTCTCGGGAAATAAAATACGACTTGGTTGCCGAAAATATTCTTAGTGTATTGGCGTTATCAATAAAAAATGTCTCCCGTTATCGTTCAAATAAGAATATAGACTTTTATTATAATCTTGATACAATTGCACTGATCGATTTAGATGAACAGAGGATGTGTAGAGCTTTTGAGAATCTGATAGATAATGCATTCGATTGCTTACCAGAGGAAAAAGGTTTTATGTGGTTTTCCGTTAAAAGCAAAAATGATAGAGCAGAAATCATTATAGGCAATAGTCATTCTCATATCTTGGAAGATCAAGTTAACAAAATCTTTCAGGATAGATTCACTTCTGGCAAAAAAGGAGGGACAGGCTTGGGATTAAGTATAGTTACCAAAGTTATTAAAGGACATAATGGCTCTGTGATTGCTAGAAACGTCGAAAAAGCACCAGACTTTGTGTCAAAAGAGATTAGAAATATTCAAGGAGTAGAATTTGTAGTGATCTTACCTTTAACTGAGAAAACCGGCTATAGCTTGAAAGATCCTTTACTTAAAAATTCAGAAGAAGCAAAAGCTAAGCTTGGTATGATTAAAAAAGAAAGCCAACTTGCCGGTTCTTCAGAAATTGACATTTTAATAGAAAAATTAGAATCAGTGAAACAGAAACCCAATCTACTCATTCTTGATGATGAAAGTATTTATCGGATGAGAGTTAGAGACGTACTTGAGAATCTAGGTGAACTCAATAAACTTATTCATGTCTATGACGCGAGTAGCTATAAAGAAGCAATTGATATACTGAGTCATACAAAAATAGATTATTTAATTTGTGATATCGATTTATCCGACAAAAAAAATGACGGCTTTTCTGTCTTATCTAAAACCTTAGAGAAATATTCAACCAGCATGGTGTTGATACATACAAACCGAAAAGATCCTGAAGACATAAATAAGGCAAAAACTTTGGGCGCCTGTGGATTTTGTCCCAAACCTATAACCGAAGCAATATTAGTAGATCTCCTATTAGGCAAAGAGTTATGGCCTAGCGGTTTTAGAAAAAAACAGCCTGAAAAAGCCAAAAAACGTGTTCAGGAATATGTTATGGTTGTTCCAAATTCAGCAATGCTAATTGTAAATGACGACCCACTAGCTTTGAAGCTTACTCTAACTATGATAAAATCATATATTAATCCCAAGGATAATATCTCTATTTTTACAGGCGAGAGCTATATTGAAGCAAAGAACGTTATTGACAATGAAAAGCTAGATGTGTTAATTGCAGATTTTAACCTGGATTCGTCAAAAACAGGGATAGATGTATGTCGATATATGAAAGAAAAAAGATCTGAATCCATACGTATAGTATACTCTGGAATAATTGGGAAAAAAATAGAGGAATTAAAAAAAACAAATAAAGACTGTGTCGATGATGTTTACTCAACTTCGCACGAAATAAAGGATATGCTTAGCACAACTTTTGAAAGTTTAATAAAAAAGAAAAATTTATGACCAGGATATTATATGCAGTATTTTTTGAATAAAAACTACATGATGTTTGCATTCCTACCTGGCATGCAATAGACTTTTATATGTATTCTATAGAATTGCTTCTCCCAAATAAATCTATTCGAAAGATTTACTGGGAGAAAAATCTGCTATTTGCGTAAAGATCAAACTATAAGACCCCCTAACAAATTTGGCGGTCTACTGTTGTACATCATGAAATTTAATAAAGAAAATTTTAGAATAATTCGGAAAAAGAAGAAAATATCCTTAAAAAAGATAACTGCTCAGATTGGAAAATCTTACCGAACTCTCTTAGCCTGGGAGAAGGGAGAAAGAAACCCTGGTGAATCAGACGTAAGAGTTCTGGCGCAATTATTAAATATAAGTATTAGTGAAATCTCAGATCTAAAGGATTTTACAATAACTAATTTTCCTGATTACCATTATTCTTCAGATGCTTTAGAACAACGTCATAGAGAATTTTGTGAAAAATTTTCTATAGAAAATCAAAACAACCTTCATTTAAAAAATGAGTTGGAGCTTGTAACTGCAGAAGTTAAGATCTTAAAAAAAATAAATAATCGACAAAAGGGTATAATTGACTCTCTCCATAAATTTATTTATACAAAAGAAGAAGAAGCTAAAGCTGAAAAAAATCTTTTGCAAAGTATAATAAACAAATTTGAAGAAATTGTATGGATTGGAGATAAGAATAAGCGAAGTAAGGGTGACTTCTGTTTACGCTATTTTAACAGTAAAGCATGTGTTGACATTATGGGGTTTACTGATATTGACCTAATAAATGATCCAGAGATATGGATTAACAGTATTCATCCTGAAGATAGGAACCGTATAATTGAAGAATTTGGAATGGATAAATTTCCAAGAAAATCAAAATATCGGATTATTCATCGAGACGATACAGTCAAGTATATTGAAGACAAAGAATACAAAGTAAATAACGATCTTCATTTTGGAATTATTAAAGACATTTCTAAAGATAAGCATAATTCGGCATTGTTAAAGTATTTTAAAGGTTCAGTAAATCAGTTAAGTGGAGTTTTCTGGATAAAACAAACCTTGCCAGAAGAAAGAATAATTTTTATAGGCGATTCAATAGAGGAAATTATTGGTATAAACGCAGGAAGCTTAACATCAGAACTTTGGCATCGCCATATTCTTGATGAAGATCGGGTTCGAGTAAAAAAAGCTTATAGGACATTTACAGATAGAAAAATACCATTAATCTATAGGATAAGACATTCAAATGGCTCGATTCATGCCGTTGATGAGGTTTGGTTTGAAATACAGAAAAGAGTGGCTAGCACAATTAAATTCGGATTTATCAGGGATAAATCCGAATAGATTCAACTCATTGGGATAAGTATGATTGATTTTCAAAATATATATAAAAGCTATGGTGCCCAAGAATTGCTAATTGACACTAATTTTAGAATAAACAAAGGAGAACATGTTGGTGTTGTCGGTGCAAATGGTTCTGGGAAAAGTACAATATTTAGCCTGGTAGTTGGAGAGATAGAAGCAGACAAAGGATTCATTGCTATCCCAAAAGATCAGCGTATAGGATATTTACGTCAACACCTGAGTAATAGTGCTATTTCCAGTTCTCTGCTTGGTTATACAGAAAACGCTATCCCTGAACTGATAGTTCTGCAAAATAAAATTAAAAAACTTGAACTTGAACTCAATTCTGAATCCTCTAAACAAAATGAAAAAAATAAGCTACTAGATAAAATCGGAACATGTCAAACAGAGTTTGAACATCTCGGTGGCTATAGCATTAGCAAAAAAGCAGAAGCGGCGCTAACAGGACTTGGTTTTACTTCGGATTCTTTTTTTTTACCATTGTCTACGTTCAGTGGAGGCTGGCAGATGAGAGCCAGTTTAGCGAAAACTTTAATTTCTGAACCTGATATTTTGCTTCTAGATGAACCATCAAATTACCTGGACATTCCAGCAGTGGAATGGCTTCAGAAGTTTTTAAAGAATTATCAGGGGACACTTTTGTTAATTTCACATGATAGATATCTACTTAAAACGCTTACCAACATCACATTTGAAGTGAACCTTGGTCAAGTGACCCGTTACGCTGGAAACTACGATTATTATATGCGAGAAAGAGAGATCAGAAAACTGCATCTTGAAGCCAGAAAAATCAATCAGGACAAAAAAATTGAACAAATTGAAAAATTTGTAGATAGATTTAGATACAAATCCTCTAAAGCAAATCAAGTTCAAAGCCGAATCAAAATGCTTGATAAACTTGATAAAGTAAGTTTATCTAACCGCCTCAGCTATACAGGAAAACTTCAGTTTCCCCCTCCACCAAAATCTGGCAATGAAATTATGCGCATGGAGAACGGTGGTTTGACTTATGACAATAAAACCTGGGTTTTAAAAAATGTTGATCTTAGAATTGAAAGAGGAGAGAAAATAGGCATTATCGGATATAACGGGACAGGTAAAACGACACTTTTACGTATGCTTGCTGGGCAGATTTCATTGTCGGCTGGAAAACAAACTCTTGGATTTAATGTAATAAGGGGATATCAGTCTCAGGAGTTTGGTGAAATTTTGTCTCCCGAATCTACCGTTTACGATACGATAAGCTCCATATGCAAAAATTCTTCAAATATTCGTTCTATTCTTGGTAGTTTTGGGTTTTCTGATGAAAATGTTCATAAATCGTGCAAGGTTTTAAGTGGTGGCGAAAAAATCCGTCTTCTCTTTGCTCGAATATTTGCAAATCCTCCTAATTTTCTAATACTTGACGAACCCACTACCCACCTTGATATTCATGCTAGGGAAAACCTGCAGGAAGTCTTACAAAAATATAAAGGAACAGTAAGTTTAGTAAGCCATGACGTCGAATTTGTAAGAAATGTAGCGACAACTATTATTGCAATAACACCGCACGGAATTATTAAATATTACGGAGACTACGATTATTATTTGCAAAAGAAAACAGAAAGAGAAAATGCCGTTGAATATAACACGGTGGTTACACAATCTGGCGAACCAAACAGAAATGAAAAGAAATTAAAACGTCGGCAGAAAGCTGAAATAAGACAAAAATATACTGTAGAAAAAAAACTGTTGAGAGAAAAAGTAAGTAGGCTTGAGCAGGAAGTTGAGCAACTGGATTTGGAGAAAAAAGAGTTATGTAAAAAATTAATCAACAACCCAAATGTTTCAGATTTGCCCATGACAAGCAAAAGGTTCAAAGAAATTGACTATGAACTTGATGTAGCCACAGAAAATTGGGAAAATGCAGTTATAGAGCTGGAGGAGTTTCTAAATAACTATGAAGAGGCTTTTAAGCAACCGACAGCAGACAACTAAACACTTTTCGGATAGGCGCTAAATAAAACCTCTGAGTTTAGCCCAAAGAATACCTAGATATTCATGAACCGCGCTATTCGCCTTTTCAAATCCAGCTGCCGAAGGCAATTGCAGCATTTCATTGTTTGAATCTTTAAAAAGATAATCAGTAGGAGCCGGAATTGGTTTCGCTTTCTGTTTTTTGAAAAGCATCATAGCCCTTTTCATGTGTGCAGCTGATGTAACCAAAATAAAGGGTTTATCTTTAACTATTTCTTTTATCAAAAGGACTTCTTCGTATGTATCTTTTGGTAATTTTTCCAAAATAATGTCATTTTTGGGTACACCCAAAGATATGGCTACATCTGCCATTACTTCCGCGTTTGACTTTTTATCTTTCTCACTATATCCAGAAAGAATCAAAAGACTGCCGGGATTTTTTTTGTATATTATTATTCCTTCAACAAGTCTACCCAAAGAGGGACTGCTTAACCAGTTAGAAAGAGGAATTTGATTGTCAGAGGATGATCCTCCTCCTAAAACAGCAACATGCTTAACATTAATATCAGATTTTTCATATTTTGGATAAGATCTTTCAAGAGGCAATATAAGTAAATTTGGAATACTATTATAACCAAAAGCTATAACGAGCAAAACTCCTAAGCTTACTATAAGCTTTCCTGCTTTTTGTTTCTTTGTAAACCATAGGGAAAAAAGCCCAAACAAAAGGATTAATACTCAAGTGTTGCAGTTCAAATTCAGCCTCACTTTAGCTTAAATTAACATTGAAAAATAACACCTAACATGTTATATTGCAATAAGTTGCAAAACAATGCAAAGCAAACATGAAAGGTTGTTATAT